>OGDN01000191.1_pt1 | contig 124815 bp, 126 predicted proteins | sample 1570271 | NCBI WGS metagenome assembly OGDN01 (sample SAMEA4384481, study PRJEB24528) | human gut metagenome
CTTGCCATAAAAAAATTCCTCCTATGATTTATTTATATTCTATCATAGAAGGATTCTTTTTTACAGACTTTTTCTCACACTCTCCAATTCATTGCTTCTTTACCTGTCATATGTTCTATCTTGATTTCAATACAGGACAGGGCATTCCACTCACGTTTAATTTCCTTTTCCACTGCGGTCACATCATTATTATACTTCAAACCAAAAACTTTTGCCGCGTGAAAAATTTCTTTATCTGTATTTAAAATTCTTGCTTTACCGAACAAAATAACGCTTTTAAAATAAGTTGTAAGTTCTTCTTCAACAAAATCGTCTTTATCAACAACGCAAAGCGACACTTTATTACACTTGTTTATAGCGTCGATTTTATGACCGTTTTTTGCACCGTGGAAATATATTTTATCATTTGCATATACAAAATTAATCGGCACGGTATAAGGATAGCCGTCATCACCGACAACACCAAGTACGGCTGTTTTAGCGGTTTGTAATATATCAATACATTCTTCTTTACTCAATTCCTGTTTTTTTCTACGCATTTCTCTAAACATTTCATTCACCTTTCAAAATTATACAATTAAAAATAAGTACACTCGTTATACATCTTCTAAGACCTGACGATGTGTAACGAGTACTTTGATTTATTCTACCCGGTGGCAGACTTATTATATTTTTTAGAATTATACCACAGTAATTTTTTTGTGTCAACAAGACTGTTAAAAAAGTATGAAGAATAGTTTAAAATTTGAATAAACTATGAATATTTCGTTGATTTTTTAAATTTTTTATGATAGAATGTAATCTACAAAAACAAAAAATTAATGAAAGGAAATTTACCATGGAAAAACTTTTCAAACTAAAGGAACACGGTACAGATGTCAAAACTGAGATTATTGCCGGTATTACAACATTCCTTGCAATGGCATATATTCTTGCCGTAAACCCATCATATTTGGGTGGAATTGACGGAATGTCAGCCGGAGCGGTATTCTCTGCAACTGCAATTTCAGCAGGTATAGCTACATTATGTATGGCGTTCTTTGCAAACTATCCTGTTGCTCTTGCATCAGGTATGGGACTAAATGCATTCTTTGCATTTACAGTATGCGGTGCTATGGGTTACAGCTACAAAGTTGCATTGACCGCAGTATTTATTGAAGGTATCATATTTATGTTGCTTTCACTATTCAAATTCAGAGAGGCTCTTGTAAACAAGATTCCTTCAAACCTTAAATTTGCTATCACAGCAGGTATCGGTCTGTTTATTGCTATCATAGCATTGCTTAATGCAAACGTTGTTGTAGCAAGTGAATCAACAACTGTTGCACTTGGTGAACTTTCTTCACCGACTGTTGTACTTTCGCTTGTAGGCTTGCTTATAATCGGTGCTTTACAGCACTATAAAGTTCCTGGCGGAATACTTTTAGGTATACTTATAACTTGGGTTCTTGGCATTATAGCACAGCTTGTAGGTTGGTATGTGCCAAATCCTGAGGCAGGCGTATATTCAGTTATTCCTCAATTCTCACTAAGTTCTTTTGAGGCTCCAAAGATGTTCCAATTTGACTTTGGATTTATAGCAAAGAATGTTCCTGCATTTATACTTATCGTATTCACATTCTTGTACACAGATATTTTTGATACAGTAGGTACACTTATAGGTGTAGCAGAAAAAGGAAAGCTTCTTGATAAAGACGGTTCACTTCCAAACGCAACAGGTGCTCTTATGGCTGACGCTGTAGGTACTGTTGTAGGTGCTTGCTTGGGTACATCAACTGTTACAAGTTACGTTGAATCAAGTGCCGGTGTTGCGGCAGGCGGTAGAACAGGTCTTACAGCAGTTACAACTGCGGTATTGTTCTTCATATCATTGATATTTGCACCAATCTTTACATCAATACCTTCATTCGCAACAACTCCTGCTATGCTTTATGTTGGCTTGTTGATGCTTTCATCAATCAGACAAGTTAAGTTTGACGGTGATATTGCCGATGCAATCGGTGCATTCTTGGCAATCATTATGATGCCGCTTACTTATTCAATCGCTAACGGTATTATGTTCGGTATCGTATCATGGGTAATACTAAAGCTTGTTACAGGTAAGGCAAAGGACATCAGCGCTGTTATGTGGATTTCAGTTGTATTATTTGCAATCTACATCGGTCTAAAAGCAGCAGGCTTGGCTTAAGACAATTTGTTAATTTTAGAACACTCAAATTTTGAGTGTTCTTTTTTTATTAATTAATTGCAAAAATATTCAGTGTATGTTATAATATAAAATACAAATTAATGAGTAAACGGAGAAAAACAATGACGTATTTTCTTAAAGAAGATTATGAAATATATGATTCATTGCCGTGCAGTGCGGTGGTGTTTTCTGTTGATGATGATTACAAAATATATTACACCAATGACACATACAACAACGGAAATTTTAACCAAGATAATATTATAGTTGAAGAAGAATGTCGCAAATTATTTGACGATACAATCCGAAGTGCCGACACTCCCAAGCGACTGTATTTCAAAAGCAAAAACTTGAGCGGTGGCAGTATATATATTTGTATGTTTGCCGTAAAGCTTGATGATAAGCACATATTTGCATTATTATTTGACGACTCTGAAAACAAGAAGAAATTTATGGAGCTTGAAAATCAATGTTCAAAGTATATCATCGCATTAAGTGCGACAAATGAGTACTTTTTTGAATATGATTCTCAAAAAGATACAAACACGATATTTTATATGTCGTCTATCGACAATGAAATGTTGGAACGTCCTGTTCAGAATTTTATGAAAAATCTTGATAATAATGCGTATATGTTTCAGGAAGATACAATACTGCTCAAGTCTTTAAAAGGGAGGCCTGTGAAAGACGAATTGACGATTGACGCACGTATGCGTATGAATGAGTCAGAGCCGTTTGAATGGTACAGACTTGTATTGAAACCGTCCGAGAAAACGAACACATATATCGGCTGTGCACGAAACATAAACGAAACAAAGAAAAAGGAAGAACAGCTGAAATTAAAAGCATATATAGATCCGCTTTCAAAAGTGCTTAACAGAGAGACGGCAATCGAGAAAATTCGTGAGAGATTGAAAACTCAAACAATGAACGAAGAATGTGCATTTATCGTTCTTGATATAGATAATTTTAAAAACATAAACGATACATTCGGTCATTTGTACGGTGACGCGGTTATCGCGATGGTTGCTGGAAGTATAAAGAGTACGCTTGACAGCGAGGATATAATCGGTCGTTTTGGCGGTGATGAATTTCTTGTTTATATAGATAACACAAAACCGGAAAAGTTGGAGAGAAAACTTGAAAATATACGTCTTGCCATACTAAAAATGCGTATAGATAAAAATGACGAAAAAGATATTTCGTGCAGTATGGGGGTTACTTTGGGGCGTGGCAGAGTTAAGTATGAGGATCTTTTCAGACAAGCCGACAGTGCTTTGTATATGGCAAAGACGAACGGAAAAAATCGCTTTGAATATTTCAACGGTGAATTTATTGATAAAAATGCTTTGACATACACCGGAATTATGACCGAAGAAGATGAAAGCGAAGAAGTTTCGGAAAATCACGATATAATAATGGTTGCACTTGAAATTGCGTCTAAATCAACCGATTCGGATAATGCCATATCAAATCTTATGCGTCATATCGGTGTTGCAGTTAATCTTGACTGTATTCAGATTATGAAATACGATATGATTAACGATAAAGTTGAAATAGAATTTCAGAGGTGGAAAGAACATGACGGTGATTATAATGTTGTGTTCACTGATAAAAAGAGCGGTTATTACGAGCATAATGACCTTGTTTTGTTTAAAAAGAGATTTCAAAAGGATAATATATTTAAGTATACCCCTGCATTTAAAGAGGAATTTACACAAAAATACAGGAACATATTTGAGGCGGCGGAACACGTTCAAATGATATATTCATCAAATACCGAAAACGAAGATGTATATTATGTTGTCTGTTATCAGTGTTGGGACAAACAACGTATTTGGGAAAAGAAAGAATTTGACGATATGTTTGAAATAACAAAGATACTGTCAATGTTTATGAAATCGTCACACATAATCACGGAACGTGAAAAATTCCTTCAAAATAAAGTTGATAATGACGCTTATGGCGTATTTACGTTGAGTAAGTTTGAAGAAGAAGTCGGACGAATTACGAGAAACGCTCACGTGACAAACAAAAAAATCGGATTTGTGTATTTTAATTTTAACAGATTTTATGAGTTTAACCGTATTTACGGTCGTGAAGAGGGTGACAGAGTTTTAAAACAATTTGCAAAGTTCTTGCTTGTTAGCTCTGAAGAGGTATGCGTGAATTGTCATTTGAACGGAACGGATAAATTTATCAGTTGTTTTATGTTTGAAGAAGGCGTGGATTTAGAAACGAAAATACAACAAAAGCTTGAAGCTTTTTCAGATACGGTCGGAAATTATAAAGAATGTCCTGTTGTGATAACCGCAGGCGTCGCGGCGATTAATCCGGGTGAAAACGTTACCGAGGCACTTGATTTGGCTAATCATACGGTAAAAGGTGTAAATGCAGAAAAAAGCATTTGCATAATGGCTAAGGAATAGTAGCCACTTGATTTTAAAAGTAATATATGTTAAAATGTAATATAGAAAGTATTTAATACAAGGAGGAAATTTAAAATGGATTTAAGATGTGCATCAAACCCAAAAGATGTAAAGCATTACACAACTGAAAGATTAAGAGAGGAATTTCATATCAGCGGATTGTTTACTCCGGATAATTCAAAAATGGTATATAGCCATATTGACCGTATTATCACAGCCGGATTTATGCCTGTAAAGCAAGAGCTTGTATTGGAGGCCGGTAAGGAACTTGCTGCTGACTACTTCCTACAAAGACGTGAAATGGGCTGTATCAATATCGGCGGAAAAGGTATCATCACAGTGGACGGTACAGATTATGAAATGAACCCTCGTGACGGTATCTATATCGGCAGAGGCAATAAGGAAATTACTTTCAAGTGCGTTGACGAAGCAAACCCACCGAAGTTCTATGTTTCATCATGTCCTGCTCATAAGGAATATCCGACAGTAAAGATTGATATTACAAAGGCTAAGAAAGTTCCTTGCGGCAGTGTTGAAGATTGTAACAAGAGAGTTATAAATCAATATATCCACCCTGAAGTTATGCAGAGCTGTCAGCTTGCAATGGGTCTTACAATGCTTGACGTAGGTTCAAACTGGAACACTATGCCTTGTCATACACATGACAGACGTATGGAAGTTTATCTATATCTTGATATGGGCGAAAATGACGCAGTATTCCATATGATGGGCGAGCCTGACGAAACAAGACATATCATTATGCATAATGAAGAAGCTGTAATTTCACCAAGCTGGTCAATACATACAGGTGTCGGCACAAAGAATTACTCATTCATTTGGGCAATGTGCGGTGAAAACCAAGAGTTTGACGATATGGACTTCATTGAAACAAAGGACTTGAAGTAATAGGAGAAGTAAAATGTATATTGGAATGAGAGGTCATGACTTCGATACTAATACGCTTGACGCTTTGTGCGAAAAGTGTAAAGAGTACGGCGTTGGCGGTGTTCAGCTTGTGCTTTTGAGATCGTTGGCTGATTTTAAGAAAGGTAATTTTACACCTGAATATGCTAAGTCAATCGGTGATAAATTGCGTGAAAACGGTATTCGTGTGCCGATTTTGGGCTGTTATATCAATCCGTCTGACGCAAACGAGGAAAGCCTTAATGAAAGCCTTGATTATTTTATCGAGAATTTGCATTATGCAAAATATATCGGTGCGGAAATGGTCGGTCTTGAAACTTGCCGTTTCAGTGATGACGATGAAATAAATAACTCCGAAGAAACATATCAGTATCTTTTGAAGAATATGAAAAAACTTGTTTCTGCGGCGGAAGAAATAGGCGTAAATGTGGGTATTGAGGGCGTTCATTTTCATGTTATAAATACTCCGACAAAGATGAAAAGATTGGTCGATGACCTTAATTCACCAAATGTCAGAGTTATATTTGACCCTGTTAATTATATCAATACCGCAAATTATAAAAATCAAGATGAAATTATTAATACTCATTTTGATTTGTTGGGCGAGAAAACAAAGTTGCTTCACTTGAAAGATTTTAAACTTGTTGACGGTGAAGTTGCTTATGAATTCCCGTGCGACGGATTGCTTAATAAAGATTTGCTTTGGGATAAGCTAAAGCAATATAATCCGGATATTGCAGTTATTCTTGAAGAAGTTAAGGAAGATCACCTTGCACAAGTTAAGGCTGCGGTTGAAAAGAGATTTGTATAAATAAAAAGCCTTGATGTGGGCGGATGACTCACATCAAGGCTTTTTTACTGTGGTATAATATGTAGACGGTGAGGATAATAATATTAAATTGTATGAAGTAAAAGAAATAATCAACTTATAAATTCTCTTTTGAATGTTTGGGGAAATTCCGTTCGTGCAATACATCTTTTTCTTTCTGTTTCGGAAGTAAATAAGATTAAAGAATATGTTCCGCACCCATTACTCTGCCGAGTATCTTTTCTGTGCGTGCGACTCGCTTTCAAAACTTTATTCTGTGACTCGAAGAATACTCTCAACAATACAATGTTTAATGTAGCTTGATTATGCATATATAAAATTGTATGATTAATGATAATAATGACAGCACTCGGGCTATGGCTTGGGTGCTGTTTTTTTGTATGTATTGCGAATTGATATGATTTGCGTGATGTGGTATAATTGTTAATAAAATAAAACTTTTTTGAAAAAAGTAGAATGGAGAAATATATAATGGCATATTTATTTGTGCACTTTCGTGAAATGTGGACAGAAAAAGGAGAGCAGGTTTATTTTGCTTTGAGTAAAAATGGATATGATTGGGAAATAATAAATGACGGAAACCCTGTTATTACTGCTAAAAAAGGTGATTTGGGAGTGCGAGATATAGTAATAGCACGTACAAGAGATAATAGATTTGTCATAATGGCGACAGATCTTGCCCTTATTAAGAATATAGATACAAAGTATAAAGGAAACATAAGAAATGCATTTAAAGATGGCAGCAAGGCCATTGCAATGTGGAAATCGGATGATTTGGTGAATTGGTCAGATGAAATACTGTTACAATTTGATGACGATAATCTCGGATGCTTTTGGGCTCCGGGAATATTCTTTGACGATGAGAGTGGAGAATATGTGGTTCATTGGTCATCTTCTAACAAAAATGATGATTATAGCGGGTTGGCTATATACTATAGTGTAACAAAGGATTTTGAAAAATTTTCAAAACCTAAATTATTTTGTAAAAAAACAGACAGCGAACTTTTGGACTCGTTTCTATATAAATCAAATGGCACATATCATTTTTTTGTTAAAAGTGCAGACAATCCTAAAGCAGTTATACATGAAACCTCACAATCTTTATATGGACCGTATGAAAGAGATATTTTTTTTGATGAACAAATGGCTTCTTTGGAAAAATGTAATACTTACGAAGCACCGATGGTTTATACATTATCAGATAAAAAAATCTGCCTAATGTTGGATTTCTATGGATGTGAAAAAGAAGATATGGGATATGTTCCTTTTGTTATGGAATCTTTGGATAGTATAAATTTAAAATGCTCTAAAGAAAAATTTACATTTCCCTATAAATTTAAACATGGTGTTGTGATGGAAATTACAGGGGATGAATATGAAAGAATTAAGAAACACAAATGGATAAATAAAAAATAACAAAAAGTATTTTATAGGATAAGTTTATATTAACGGCGAGAATCCCCACAGTAGTAACAACCCCAATTCGTACTACGTTTTTACTACTACCCACGGCATCAATTTGCCGTATTTTGCTCCGTTTCGGATTTTCGTGACAGAGTTCGGGGTAATAAACCCCTCTCACATATTCTGTAAATTGAGGTATGATGAATATACACTGCATAGACGGCACTCAGGCTATGGCTTGGGTGCTGTTTTTTTACGGTTTTTTGTTATATTTTGTTGGTATTGTGAATTGATATTATGTGTGGAATTTGGTATAATTATTTAAATTACAAATCGGAATTTGTAGGTGTGATTGATGAAAATTATTGAAGTTAAAGAAAATAAAAAACAATATCTTGATTTGCTCCTATTAGCAGATGAGCAGGAAGATATGGTTGACCGTTATCTTGATAGCGGCAAGATGTATGTACTTGATGATAATGGGGTCAAGTGCGAGTGTGTCATAACGGATGAAAAAAATGATATACTCGAAATCAAGAACATTGCGACAGTTCCAGAATATCAAGGGAAAGGTTATGCAAGAGCCTTAATTGAGTTTATTGTTAATAATTACAGAGAACAATACGCCATTCTGCAAGTCGGAACAGGCGATAGCCCACTGACAATACCATTTTATGAAAAGTGTGGTTTTGTCCGTTCGCATATCATATCAAATTTCTTTATAGATAATTATGACCACCCAATCTATGAGAGTGGAATACAGTTGGTAGATATGGTGTATTTGCAAAGACCGTTATAATTTAAATTCCGATTTATCGAGCAAAACAGAAAAACAAGAATTAATCTCACAGTAGTAACCACCCCCAATTCCTACTACGTTTTTACTACGATTGACGGCATCAATTTGCCGTATTTTGCCCCGTTTCGGATTTTGGTGACAGAGTCAGGAACAATAAACCACCTCTGATATGCTCGGCAAATCGGGGCAAATCAGAGCAAAACTTAGCATTTTAGGAGGCACTTGAAAAATGATAAAGATACTATTTGTCTGCCACGGCAATAGTACGAGTGCAAAGGCCATATCAGCTTTTGATTAGGTAAATCGGGGCAAATCGTGCTGTTAGAAAAAGTCCTGTACTACGGTTTTACTACTATTCAGCAGATGAAAAAATATATATGTATATATCCTATTTTATTGTGATTAGACACCATGCAGGTGTCTTTTTTAACAAACAAATATTGTATATTTTTTATATAATGCCGGAATTTAAAATTTTGGTTTTATTAATCTAACTTCTTTTGATTCATAAAAGTATCTCTAATTTAGTGAATTTTATGATAAAAAATTATTTTAGTCTAATGAAAATATAAGTGTATTAATAGATATTAATATTTATTAATATCTATTATATTTATAAAAGATTGCATAAAATCAATACAGTTATTCGATTTGTATGAAGATTTGAAAGATACATTAATAAGGGGAAAATAGTACATTGTTAAGACTTTATATCTAATTGATTGACTAAAAATTATAATAAATTTCTTTGAAAAAATTAAATAATTGGACTATAATAAAAGTGATAGAAACATTTGTAAAAAGTTGATTGTGTTTATTATTAAAATATGATATATTGTATACAAGATAAATTGCTATTTAAGTGCTTATTAAATTGTTATACATACACTTTAATAATTAAAAAAAAGAAGAATAGATTTAAAGGAGGTTATAATATGTCAGCATACGCATATAGAGATAGGAATAGAACAGAGGTTATATATGCATCTGAGGCAATGACAGAAAATATAGATACGCTCTTTTTCTGCCCTAATAAAGATTGCAATGCACATTTGCATATATGTGCAGTAGATGGTAGTAGAAAAGCATATTTTAGAGCTACTCACAAACAATTTCCTCATATAGACAATTGCCCTTTTGCTTCAAGTGCGAATCATTTTGATTCTGATAAGTTTAATGAAGAAGCATTTTCATTTGATGATGCAATAAATAATCTTTTTTTGGTAAAGAAGGAATCAGAAAGGAATAGGAATCAGAGGAATATAGGAGAACATAATAATGGAGAACCCAACAAACAACCGATAAAAACATTACGACAGATATATTCAATGTGTAAAAGTCGTCCGGTGACTGATATGTATGCAGGTAAAAAAATACGAGATATGATATTGGATGATAGAAGTGCATATTACTATACTAAAGGTTGTTTTGAAAATAAAATCGTTGAAGCACGACGACAAGTAGGTCACTTTTTTGAAGATGAAAGCAAACGAGTTTTTTTAAAAGCACCAACTGAAAGTGGAAAATATACGTTTGTTTTGCAATTTGATGAAGAAAAAATTTATGAAAAAATTAAAACGGAAATTAAAAAAAATCGTGATAAACTTTTTATTGTAGCAGGTAAATGGGAAAGTGCAGAGAAATATAATCACTTTATTTCGAATATTTATAGCGACAGACAAGTAAAAGTGATTAGATAACTTGATGTATTGGTTAGTTTAAAAGATGTTAAAAAATGCAAAGAGTCTCATTTAGAATTGAGTATTACACAATATGACTAAGACATCTAAACCACTAATGATTTATCTGCGCTTATTGATGAATGCTCAGATTATATTTCATTAAATGCAATAGGTTTCCGTGTGAATTTGTATGAATTACTTAATGAATAGATAAAACATACAAAACAAATAAGTTTATTGTTTTTTCAAAACTGTCATTTTTGTAATTCCCGTCATTAAAGCAAAAACCGCCTTGAAATTCAAGGCGGTTCTCTAAAGAATAGTTATTTGGCAGGCGTGGCGTTCTCCTGCATCTCTCGGGTTACCCCTGTCGTTACCATCGGCGTGTGGATGCCACGAAATTGTCCACCTCAAATAACCTTATCTTATCCTACTAATATTATAGCACTTTTATTCATTTTTGTAAAGAATTTTTTTAGTACGAAGATAACGATTATATCTTTTATCATCAACTTTAAGAAAGGTTATAACAGAGTTTTTATAACCAATAGGGTCTTGTGATGTCTTCAATCGCAATATAAGTTGATAATTCTTACCATTATCACAAATGTGTTTTAAAATAAATGCCGTATTTGGTTTGTTAGCCTCAAGTATATAATCTGGACTTTCCAATATTTCATTTACATATTTAAAATATCGTTCGTAATCGTTAGGGTGACGTTCTTGTATATGCTCAATCTGTTGTTGTGTTATGATAACATCGCTTGTCTGTATATCAGCTGTCACGCATCGATATATTTCAATGTCTATTTTTCCAATAATATGCACAACTGTACCTACCGTTCTAATCTGTAATATTCAATAATATTATTATACATTATTTAATGATTTTTTACAAGATATTTCGTATTATCGACAAATTAAAAGTGTGACAATTTTGTGAGGGTATATAATAAGTGACACTGAATGTAGGGGAGAGTATAGTAAACGAATGCAACTGTATGTTTGCTAAATACATAATTTACAACCAAATGCAATACATACAACTAAGCTGATGAAATGAAGAGATATATTGGAGAGAACAAAACCAGAAATGAAAAGTCAATCATATAAATTAATTTTATACTTGTTTTTGGTTATTTTATAGGGATTTTTAAATCGTAAATTGAACGCATTAGTAGAAATAAAGGTATTAATGGAACAGCTTTAGTTATTACAAATCTTCTTTTGTGTGTAGAGGTATATAAAGCTGGTCGATTTACACATGAAAAATAAAATGTCTAATAATGTTGAACTCGTATTATAATGTTCTGACATTGCGGCGGTAATTGCCACTTCATAAATCGCACAAAATTCGAGAATCATTTTAACCAAACTTCTACGATATAAATGCTTTTTCTTTGCCGATATTAGTTGCTATTTTCTGAGTTTTGAGTTATATATGTAATAACAAAAAGGTTATTGTACATGAAATAGGAGGCAGTAATATGGCTAATCAAAAAGATATCAGTAGCATTAAAAATAACATTCCAATAAGCGAAAAATATATGTTGACAATATATGAGGCTTCTGCTTATTTCAATATCGGAGTAAAAAAACTCAGACGGATGGCAGAAAACAATGAAGGAAGATTCGCTTTCTACATGGGAAACAGATATTTGATTGTAAGAACAAAGTTTGAAAACTATATTGAGCAGTTGATTATGGACGAATTTGATGTGAATGAGGATGAGTAATGCAGGTTATAAGAAAAGGCTTTATATTAGATAATAGAAAGTTTTACAAACATATACATCTTGTAAGAATATCATGAAGTGATTACAATAATTGTTTTGAACTATACCGAGTATTTTTTCCGTGCGTGCCGGATTCGTCTGTAACAATATTGCTCCGTCTGACTTTTTCTTACTGTACAGCATTAAACATCTCTTTTGAAATGATGGACAAATGGCTGTCATATTCTGTATTATATAATGTGTTTTGAATGTGTGCTATATAGAAAAAGCGGAAAATTATTTTATCGAAGGGCAGATTTCATAATATATGTAAGATTTCTTAACGGTATTTTACTTTGAGCAACTTGATATTCACAGGTAGAATGCTGAGTATATGAAAGGTGAGGTGCTTATGAAAAGTAAGGTGCTTATGAAAAGTAAGGATATCACCATATGTAGGAAAAATCATTTCAAGTAACATTCAAAGTAATAGTGGAAGCTATTATATTAGTGATAATTTTTGCTGAAAAGCACAGCAACTAAGATATTGGTTACTAAGCAACTGTTCGAGAGGCATACCCATTTGCGTTTTTATCTTTTTCTATTACTTAAAATTGTCAAGCGTATGACTTTTTTGTGTTAGGGAAAAATATGCTGTATTATGTGTGATTTTTGATGTGTTTTTAAATATTTATTGTAAATACTTTACAAACATGCTATTATCGTCGAAAAATACATATTAAGTCTATATGTGTTTATTTATTTTTACTGTTTCAAGAATGAATGAAAATATCTAATTAGAACATTATGAATCACACAAGATATATATGTATATGAACGTTTTTTTTTTTGCAAAAAGCATTTGTTTGGCAGTTTTATACAAAAAAATCACACAAAATTTATGAGATTCTACACTTTTGTTTTTATTAAAAGTGTGTTACGATATTGTTACATTCTGAAACGAAGAAGGTGATTTGCAATGAAGGAAGAAAATAAAGAATTTTTCAAACAGAGTATATTAATTGACCGAGTGCAACATGCAATGGCTCAACGTGGAATAGATTTTGATACTTTATGTGATGTACTGAACCAAAATGTAAAATATTCCATAACTAAGAGTAATTTGAAACTTTACATTTCAGATAGGACACCAAATGCAAATTTCTTGATAGCACTAAGTCGAAGCTTGGGAGTGACTACTGACTTTTTGTTGGGTGAAAACAATAAAGGGTTAAAAAAGGGTATTAATCAAAGAATTTACAGTAAAAGTTATAGAAAATATGCCGGTAAATATAACTTGTATTTTTATGGAACAGTCAACTGTGAATCGGGAACGGTGACAGTTGCTACATTGGAAATAAACTTCGCTAAAGAAGAAGCAGTCACTATGAAAATCGCAACTAGTGAAGGCGGAGAAAAGTTATATTATGGAGATCTTCAGATATCGGAAATGTCACCCAACGTGTTTATAGTCTTAAATTCTGATTTTGGAGAACAGGTGTCTTTAACTTTCTATGATGAGCCAATGAATTGTGAAACATTCCAATGTGCTGTTGGGGCTATGCTTTCGATTTCTGCCGGTGACTTAAAAAGAGCGCCCGTTTTGAACAGATTTATAATTACAGGTTATGATGTAGATGAAGCACATATGAAGTTTATTAAAGCCCATCTCAAACTTAATACCAAATATATTGACATCAGTCCTGAGATGTTAAGTACGTCAGTTGAGGGGGTTTTTGGTAAATGTGAAATGGCTGATCGGATTACAGACAGACTTAAAAAGGCATTTTATTCCAAAAGATACTATGCAATCGAAGATAGTTTCATAGTTAATACTTTACGGAAAGATGAAAATTTGTCATTGCGTCAAGCTGATGAGCTGATTGCTGAACTGAGAAATAATTCCCTTAGTAACATTAATTTTAAAATTAACAAGTCGCTTGACAGCACAGTATATAGGTGTACGAATCCAAAAAATATATCACAAGAATAACAAGAGTAGGAACGGTGATTTTATAATGAACAGAATTACATTTAATTGTGGAATTTTATATCTAGGAGTCAATTCGAAATTAGATATCTTGAATTATCATATAAATAATATGGTATATAACGGTGACAAACCACTGTACCTATTTGCAGTAAAAGGTAAATAGGTGTGAGATGTCAATACTTGGAGGTTATAAACAATAATTACAGCTTATAGTGTATTTGCCAATATACCTCCCAACAATGTATAACTGATTCTGCTATCTTACACCTCAAAGGAAGCACGGAGGTGAAAAATAATGGCGCAATCCAAAAAGTATACGATTCAAATAGAAAGAGTTTTAAAAGAATATCCATATATATGCTGGCGCATAAATAACCAGCAAAGTAGCTTAAATAAAGAGCTCAAACAAATGGGCATCAGAAAAGAATCAATAGAATTTTTAAAAAATATATTTTTCCAAAATAGTGATAAAAAAAAATTCTATGATTGTGAGCAGGAACTTTATTACTTGACCGAAATAAAGAAAATGATTGATATTGCATTGGAAAGACTAGAAGCTTATCCCAAGAAAGGAAAACAGCTATACGATATAATTAATGCGATTTATTTTCGTGAGTATGATGTAGCGGATATTACCGTAGAAAAGATATATAAAATATTCAATAAGAATTTGGAGGATGCAAATGAAAGAACATTTAGTTTCTCAACTTTCAAAGGTCGACGTAAAGAGGCAATTGAGTTAATGCAGTCAATAATTACATCATATTTTAATACAACAATTAAATAATGAATTTGAAATACCCACTGGATTGGTTGCTAAATCAATGCAGTGTTTTTTTTTGACTTAAATTTAACCTAGATTTGATTAAATTTCAAACAATATACACTTATTTTTTCTATTGTATGTGTCCTACGGATGAATAAAGTTTATACAAAATTATATCTTGAACTTGTATTTTGGCATATGATATAATGTATAATAGAATTTTATATATTGATTTGTTTGTAAAGTCGAGATGGCTGTTATATTTATAAGCCATAACGACTTTTTTATTGCTCTTAATAAAATGAAAGGAGTGATGGTTGTGATGTAATGCAGAATGTGAAGAAGGAGGTGAAATTGATTTATTGTTATAGAAAATTGTTCTGTAACACTGTATGGAGTTATAAATAATGTGGACTAGTTGTCAAAAGGAGGTAAAATACCATGCCAGACGAAAACAAAAGCTATGCATTTATTACAGATACAGAGGGGTATATATACTGTTACGACTCAGAGAATGAAGAAATTATATACTACACATCCCCTAGCGATGGAAGCTATCCAATACAAACAGTAAATTGTTGAGAGAAAAAAGCTGTATACTGATATATAATCAGTATACAGCTTTTTTGATCAAGGAGCCTATGGAATACTAGCTTAAAACGGTTCTCCAAAAAGATTAAACGAATGAATTCTTCTTAACAAAGTGGAAATATATTTTTTATAAATATATTTCCGCTATAAAAATTATTCTTATAAATGTCAATTCTTTTTTGTTCTATTACTAAAAAATTATTTTTTATATTTTTGTGTTCATATAGATGTTTTTTGGGAAATTTTTTATTTATAAAAAAATTTGTTGTTATAATGAAAATATATGCTATTACGACATTTTTTGAGATAAGTTTACATTATACACATATTTTTTCTCTTTTATTTATATGGAGGAGAAATAATATGGGTATTTTATGTGATTTAATAGTATCAGCAAAAGATAAAAATAAAGATAGCTTAATGGAAATTATAAATAAATTTAGACCGTTAATAAAAAAACAGGCATATGCCCTAAATTATGAAGATGCAGAAAATGATTTGATAGTTGATATGATAGAATTAATATATAATATGCCTTTTTTTCAGCATGATGGACAGGCGGTTACATATATATCAACATCTATCAGACATTCATATGTAAAATTTTTAAAACAAAGAATACGTTTACGTGAAAATGAATGTATATATGATCCAGATATAATAAAGAACATAGAAAATCTATCAGAAGATTTTGAGAAAAAAGATCTGGATTTAATTTTTGCAATTAGAAAATTAAATTATAATCAAAAATGGGTTATTATATATAAATTTTTTTTTATGTTTAAAGATAAAGAAATAATGAACAAATTAAATATATCTCGTCAGGCTGTTTATAACAATAAGAATAAGGCTCTGAAAAATCTAAGAAAAATGTTAGAACAATAGTTTTTTTGTAGTTAAAGTCGTTTTGAGGTGCTTTTGGGAAAAAATACACGATAATTAACATAAAAGGTGTAATATATTAATTGGATTCACGATTATTGAATATTTTTGTATAGTCAGCTGATAAAAGATTAATAAAGGACAGAAAATCAATAATTATGACTCTAGACAAAACCATTCAGGAGAAAAAAGAAATGTCTATTAGCAAATGGATTAGTGACAAAATATGCAGTTATTGTAATGTTGATAAAAAGAATTATCAAAAGATGAAATATGGCATTGATATTATTTATATTAATATTAGCAAAACAGCTTTTTTGATCATTTTATCAGTGATATTAGGAATAGTAAAAGAAACATTATTATTATTAAGCGTGTTTACATGTGTTAGATTAAGCGGATTTGGTTATCATTCAAATAATACAATTAAGTGTACTGTTGTTGGTATTATTGGATTTATTAGTTCTGTCTATATGGCAATTATGTTGAAACCCATTAATATAATTGCGGGAATGGTGGTTTACTTAATTTGCTTAATTATTTTTTTGCGTTACGCTCCGATTGAAACGATGAAACGTCCAATAGGCAATTCACGGAAGAAATTTTTTAAAAAGATTACTGTAATTACAGCAACCTGTTTATTTATTGTTGCATTCTGTATAGGTGAAAATGTATATAGAAATATAATCATTATAGGAATATCATTAGAAGCAGTGATGATATTGCCTATAATGAAAATAATAATTCAATGAAAGGGATTTTTAGATATGAAGAAAATGAATAATATTATCAATAAGTTATTAATACCATTATGCGGTACAGTTGTAGCTGTATGTATATTTATAGCAAATGCTTCTCCAAACTTATGCTTAGGAATTTGGGGATATGAAGAAGATATGCCTGATGAACTAAAAGACAAATGTTAATCTACTGTATTTATTATAAGCTCGGATAAAAAGAAATTATCCTGAATCTTAACATTAAAGAATACATTACTATAATTGTTACAAATATTTTGAACAATAGATAATCCTCTTCCGTGATTCTCTCCTTTGGTTGAATAATTATTTAAGAAAATTTTGGAAATATCAGGTACAGTATTGCATGAATTTTTTATGACATATATTATTTGCGTTTTTAAAGGAATTATACTCAATATGACATTTTTTGATTCGGTTTTGACAGCTTCTTCAAATGCATTGTCTAACAGTATTCCTAAAATTCGAGACATATCTAAAGATGATATTTCAGATACAATATTAATGTTTTCCTGAATATCTATATTAAAATTAATGGAATTGTTTTTTGCTTTCAGTACATAACTATATATAATGCCTTGTATTATGCTGTCTTCAATTAATGTTATAGAGTGTGTAAATGTTACATCTTTTAAAATACTATTATGAAATGGTAGTATTTCTTTATAAAAAAAATCCTTTATCATTTTTAAATTGTCAGATGCTATCAATGTGCTCATTGATGAATATATTTTTATATAATCATGTTTAAAATCTATTATTTCATTATACATATTTTGTATCTCACGTCTGTATGCAGAGGTTATTTCCTGTTTTTTTTCTAATTCAATTTCTTTTGATTTATTAGAAATAATTTTTAGTTCTAACCAAATGGAAATTGTTGAAAAAACAATAGATGTCAAAGTTAGGATATTACCAAATATCAATACATATTTAGTAATGCTTGTATCTACTGTAGCTATGGCAAATTCAACTCCGGCGATAATTATGACTAAAAATAGCACATTTATAAATATTAAATATATTGTTTTATCTGGTTTAACATGGTTAATAAAATTCATTTTTTTATGATGACGGGTAATTTTATAACTTAAAAAATATATAACACAAGAAATGATTAATGACGAAATAATCCATTCTATAGAAAAAAAGATATTATAAGATACCATTTCTCTTAAATGTTCAATTTGATCAGGTGAAAATTTCATTGCATAAAATACCATATTGGTAATAAATGTAAGCACAAGAACCATTAAAAAAGTAAGTACACAAATAAATATATTTTTAATCAATGGTATTTTGGCATGAGTTAAATATAAAAATAAGGTAAATATTAAGCCTGGTATACCCGCAAATATAAATGTAAGAGATATAATTAAGTAGGTAATTCCCAAACAAGAAAATAATTTGCCGAATGAGATTTTTTTCGTTGTTAATGAAAGAGTTAAAACGTAAGCGATGCAGGTAAAACCAAGTGAAAAAGAAATTGTGTTAGATAGAAGTATAGTAATCTGTGATAAATTCATTTTATAATCTCCTTACATCTTGGTGAATAAATACAATGATAATTGTGCGATAATTCAATGGTATGTTTCTTTTTGTCAATATTGACTATTTTATTTTTGTTTACTATAATAGATTTGTGACAGCGAATAAATCGGCTGTCAAGTTCCTTTTCAATATCTTTCAGTAATGCATAGAAAGTAATCATGCCATTATCATAATATAAAATCAATTTATGAGTGCTTTTTATTGATTCTATGTAGCATATTTTATCGAACGGGACAGAAAAATTTTTCTGTTTATTTTTTATATTTAAGCACTTCATATAACCTTTTTGTTGTCTTGTTTCTATATACTTTAAGTTCTCACAAATTCGTTGTCTTAATGATGCCAAATTGTTTTTTATGATAAAATCAAGAGCCTCTAATTTATATTCATATGTAAGTGACATCATTTCTTCATAATTAGTAATGAATATTATAGGGCTCATATAATCATTTTCGCGTATAATTGATGCAATATCGAAGCCGCTTTTATTATTTTGAAGTTTTATATCAAGATAATAAATTGTTATTTCAGAATTATTGTGGATATAATTTATAACATTGTCTGGATTAGATGTCGTCAAAACAATTTTAGAATTAAAGTGATTATTAACTATATATTTTTCAAGTATAGATTTTATGTAATTACAAAATTGTATATCATCTTCACATATTACAATATTCATATTATTCTCCTATATAATAATTAAATTTTATTTAGATTATTATAACATATAGACGTATTTTTGTCAATTAATGTATTAGGATGAAAAAATTTTAAAGAATACGGACATTTATATCCATTTGATAATATAATTGATTTTTCTCTTTTATCGACACCGATAATTTTCGTTCTATTAATAATTATAGATTTGTGACATTGAAAGAAATCTGTGTTTAATCTATATAAAATATCTTTTAATTTACCGTAAAATTCAACTACATATGAATCAGTATGAATTTTTAGTTTATGGTGTCCAGAAACAGTATCAATAAAATAAATGTTTTTATACTCTATAGAAAAATTGGTACTGTAGTTTTGAATATTTAAACAGTTGATATACCCATTGCGTTGACGTTGTTCTGTAATTAGTATACAGTCTGTAATTCTTTTTTCGTAATTTGAAATATCATATTTTGAGATATAATCAAAAATTTTTAGTTTATACTCAAAAGTTAGGCTTAATTTATCTGAGTAATTAGTTATAAGTACGATGGGACTTATTTCATCTGTTTCACGTATAACATTAGCAATATCAATACCACTTATAAATTTTTCATGCAGATTAATATCTAAAAAATACAATGTAATTTGATTATTTTTATTTGCATAGTTTAATACGTCTGCTGAATTATTTGTAGAAAGTATAATTTCACTGTTTAAATTATTTTTTATTAAGACCTTTGTTATTGCTTTTTCAAGTTTATGTCTGTCAGAGATGCTATCTTCACATATTACTATATTCATTACTATACTCCTATTTTTAATATTTAGTTTTCTCTATAATAATATATTTCCTAATTGGTATAAAAAACAACATCATATTAAAACACAGTATTTCCTTGGTTTAAGAATTATATAGTTTGTTGTAATAAGAGATAGTCATTATTATAATTACTGTTGGATATGCTTATATTGGAGGAATTCAAATGAAAAAAATTAAAATAGGCAAAAATATGAAAGAAGTTCGAATTATGCGTGGCCTTACACAAGAAAATTTGGGAGAAAAAGTACATTTAAGTACTAATTATATTGGGTTAATTGAAAGAAATGTCGATACACCGTCACTTAGTGCGATTATAGATATAGCTAATGAATTAGGAGTTAGTTTAGACTATTTAGTCGGAACTCATATTAAAAAAAAGAAAAATTATCAGGAATGTCGGAAATATGAAAATCAAATTATTGAAAAGGTGAAATGCTTAAATAAAATGCAACTTTTGTATGTTTTAGATACTATAGAATTATTAAATAAATACAACTGGGGTGACGAGAAAATAGAATGATAAATGAAAATACAAAAAAAGATGATGTTGGATTTTTTAACCGCTTATATAATCAATACTATCAAAAAATATATAAATATATTCTTTTTATAACTGGTGTAAGGTTTTCGGAAGATATAGTACAAGAAACATTTTGTACAGCATGGGAAAAGTTATATGAGATAAAAACACACCCATCACCTCAAAATTGGCTTTATAAAACCGCAAGGAATAAAATAATGACAACAATGAAGAAAAAAATGAATATATGCGAAACACCTATACCAGAATGTGAATTAGATACATATGAAGCTGTAGCATATGAGGAACAATTTATTTTTGATGACTTGAAAAATGTTTTAACAAGTAATGAAATAAAAATGCTTAGACAACATTTTATAGAAGGATATAGTATAAAAGAAATATCAATAGCAAATTCTATGAAAATAGGGACAGGGACGATGAAATTTAGCAGAATGTATAAAAAAATAAAAAATTCAAAATGTTAGAACGAAAATATTTATGCGTGTTTTAAATATCGCTAATAAACTTTACATTTTTATTTGAAAAATACTCTTTAATATATAGTTTTAAAGAGAAAGGTGATAAAAATGACAAGTGATAATATTACAGTTATTATGAAACCAACGAATCAATGCAATTTACGTTGTAAATATTGTTATCATGCAGATAATGGATATGATAAAGAAAAAATGACGGATCAAGTATTAGAAAAAGCTATAGCTGTTACAGCTCCGTTTTTTAAGAGAGTTGAATATAATTGGCACGGAGGAGAACCTTTGATTATGGGACTGGATTTTTATGAACGTGTATTATATTACCAAAAAAAATATCGACAAGGTCCGGAACATCACATAATAAATACTATGCAAACTAATGGAACATTAATAACACAAGAGACTGCAGAATTCATAAAGAAATATGGTTTTGGTATAGGATTATCATTTGACGGACCTTTTAATGATCAGACACGTGGAAAAACAGATTATACGCTTAATGCGTATGATTTACTTAAACAAATCGATAAAAGACACGGAACCATTTCAGTTATTGGGGCACATAATATTCATAATTTAATAGACATATATAAATATTTCAATGAAAAAAATATATCATTTAAGTTTTCACCTATGTTTGATTCAGGAGAGGCTAAAAATCATTGCGAATTATTACTTACCGATCCTGCTGAATATGCAGATAAAATATGTGAATTATTTGATTACTGGATGAATGATGTTGATGGTAATATAGAAGTTCGTCCGTTTGCTAGTTATGTTAGTTCTTATTTCACCCACCATATGCGAAGCTGTACAAAAGGAAATTGCATGTATCATATGGCATCAATATATCATGATGGAAAAGTTTATCCGTGCGGGCGTTCATATCCGGAAGAATATTGTTTGGGTAATATTTCTGAGGTTAAGGATATACGTAACCTTTTTAGAGAAAAGGTTTATCAACAGATAGTAAATAAGAGGTGTATAAGAGAGAATGAGTGCAGAAGACAGTGTAATATTTTCAGTTATTGCAATGCTGGATGTAATAATGATTGTATTTTATCTGGAGATATAACTAAACCCAATATGTTTCAGTGTATATCTCATCAAATTATTTTAAAGCATATCCATAAACGTGTAAAAGAAGTAATAGAAACAAAAAGAACAATAAATAATTATATGATGCGAATAATAAAACGTTATTCACGCTAATATCATTATATATAATGTTTAAATATATTAGGAATATTTCTGCGAAAAATCAAACGATTATACCGTTTGATTTTTTGTTTTGTGTATTTTTAAATGATGTTGGTGAAAAAAACTTGACATTTTGGATATTAATCATAAAATATAAATAACAAAACCATAGAGAAGTATATTAGATTTGAGAAAGTGTGAAATACTATGAAGACTAAAATTTTTATAATTATTATTTCTTGTTTTTGTATATGGAATTCAGCAGTATATGCAAATAACGGAGATATATCCAGTACACTATATAACACTGATATTATAACATATTTTGACGGAAAACAGATAGAAGGATATTCGTTGGACGGAAGAATGATGATTTGCTTGGAAGATCTGAAGAATTATGGATATACAGTAGAATATGACGATAGTATACGTACATTGTTTGTTAACAAAGACGGGGAAGTGGCGGATGATTTTAGCCCGTATTTTGAACGAGGCACTGCAGGCGGTATAGCTGGATACACTTATGAAACAGATATTAAAGCATATGTAAATGGTGTTTTCATAAATACAGAAAATATAGGAGGACGGCTTGTAGCAGTTGCAGAGGAATTAGCAGATGTAACAGAAACAGATAATCCCAATAAAGTGATTGGAATGTCTAAATACTTTATGAATTATAATTATGATGATGTCGAAAGGACATTAAACATTTACAGCACAACAGATTCTTTTCTTAATGCAGAACAAATGCTTAATAATCTAAATAATATGAAAACCCCTTTAGGACAAGAATTTTATGCGGCATTGGTAAAAAAAGTTTATCCAATATATGATATGGGATATTTGGTATATGTTAATCAAAGCAGTTCACATGGTTATAACAGCTTTTTGTATTTGCTGAAAAATAATGGAGAATATATTGATTTGAATAATATTTTTAAACAATATAATTTTATTACCGAATGGGGAAAATTAAATGTTTCTGGAGAAGAAGACGGATTATTTATATCTAAAGACAATACTTCCGTATTATTTTCAAAAAATGTTGATGCCAATATCTATGACAAAAGTGAAGAAACTAATAAATATTGCTTGGATTTAAGATCACTTATTATATATAGAAAATAGGTTAATAAGCAAAAGACTATGTCAGAGTATTTATATAACTCAGACATAGTCTTTTTATATTAATGTGTATAAGACTTGTTGTAGTAGATATTAATAATATCTTTACTGTCGTTTCGAGTATGATCTATACAGTCAGTATCATATATATATGAATATTGAGGCGGGTCGCTTGTTGCGGTAAAGCCATATGCAGTTCCCTGCTGATCTGTACTTGTATAAAGATAGCTTTCTAGAATTACATTTTTTAAATATGCTCCGTCACGCAAGTCCTGCATTGAATAAGTATTATTTTCATAACCTAAATCTGGCACGAAAGATACTGCAGTTAAAAATCTGACTTTATTGCCTGCGCGTATTTTACTTGTGCTTGATAGATTTATAGTACCGCTGTCTTTTAATTGACCAGATGCAGTTTCAATACGATAAGAATATCCCGGATTTCCCGTATTAAGTGACATTTTTATTACAATATCGTCATTGGCAGTATAAACACCTGAAGATAAACGTGCAGTTGTAGCAATTGGTGATGCACTGATATTTCCGTTGCTGTCAAAGTGATATGCTTTCCAGGCTTTGCTGGAACGAGCATATTGATCCATCATAATGCCTGTTTCATAAACTTCTGAACCATCTTCACTGATTACGGCAACGTATATATATGCATTATCAGCACGATTTTTTGGCGAAAAATATAATTTAGCTTTAGAAAGAGAAACCGTTGTTTTAATTGAACGGAATCCCCAATTGTTACTGCTGAAATTATATAAATATGCACCGTTAGTTGCTTCTGTGCGAAATAAACCACCTTTTAACACCTTGGCGTTACTGCCGTATAACTTTCCTGTCCCGCCATAAATAACATGAGCATTTGCATAATCATTAATCCAACTATCTGCTTCTGTTCTGCTTGCAGTGCTTCCGTAAAAGTTAGTAAACTGAAAAAGATAATATTTAGTAGTGTTAGATTCAAATATTGTAACACCTGAATCAGTTTCAGTGACCTTTCCGCCTACTTTGAATGCTCGTCCTATAGCTTCAAATGGGCTTGAGAAAGTGGTGCTTATTACAGAATTTCCACCTGAAACCCTGTATTTCGTTGAGGCTGTTGTTTTTGAACTATAAGCCATTGTATAATTCCTCCTTTATAATTGTTGTATTAAAACTGTTTCATTTCAAGCTTTCATCAAAATAATCTGCTTGATAAATTATTTTGACATAGAAATAATTTCAATACTACATATAAGGAGAGAAATAAATTTGTTTTTGTAAATGTAGCACACAAATAAAAAAATTTATGCTTTTTTGATTAGACTTTGTGAAAAAAAACTGACATTTTATGATTAAAATGATAAAATAAAAATATTAAATATATACGCAATATTTTTAGAAGAGGAGTTGTTTTTTATGAATGTAGAGAAAATGATTAAAAGAGATATATCTGTTGAAATAGCAAATTATTTGACAAATAATTTACCTTGTTATGAGAAAAAAAATATTGATGATGAAAAAACATATGAAACAAATTTTTTGCATCTTATGAATGTTATCGGAAAAAATGTAATCAATATACCGAGAAAGGTACATTATTCTCGTGAACTGATAAAAAAAATGAATAAAGAATTTCCGAAGGAATTATGTGATTTAATCAAATTATTTGAAAAAAAATTTGATAAGGGCGAAAGTGTAAAAGGATATTTAAGTAAAAAAGCATTTGATGTAGAATTCAAGGATATATTATTAAATCAATGGGGTATTAAACACTTACATTTAACAGATAAAGAAGCAAACAGTATTGAGGAAATGAAAAATAATCGTTCTAATATCTTGTTGTTTTTTATTGTAGATAATCAGGATGTATATTTTTTGGATGTGAGGAAACATCCTAAAGGTGCCGGATTTATAACACTTGAAGTGTTATCTATTGTATATAACAATAGATGGATGGAGAAAATTGGTGCACGGAAGATGGAGGGGATTATTGACCTTCAGCCTAAAATCGATTCAAATGAGGAACTTTATAAACTTTATAAAAATGGCATAAATTATAATATGTTTAAGTTTGGTAATGAAGTCTATATGATGGGATGGGGTGTGTCAAGCGAAGGACATAAGATGGATTATAGTATAATATTATGTGAGTTGAATAGAAAAATTTCTCAAATATCATGTAAATATGGTGATAGGTACGCAGGTTTTGAACTGACTCTAGACGGACATTTTGGAAACGTGATTTTAGAGGGATCGAGAAATAAAATTCCGATTTAGATTTTTTAACGGTATAGGAAGTTTAAAGGAGATTTTATGATGAAAAAGAAGTTAGTTTTAGGTGCATTGTGCGTGTCAGTGATTTTGACGACAGGAATAGGTGCTTCTGCGGAAGTAAGCGAAAGTCATTCACAATGGGCGGAGGAAAGTTTGATAAGTGCAGATGAAGCGGGATTATTGCCGAATTTCTTTGCGGACAGAGATTTAACCGCCAATATATCGCGTATTGATTTTTGTCATTTGGCATATAAAATGCTTGAACAAAAATCGCTGATTAGTGAGAATAACGTTAAGAGTTCGTTTGCTGATACAGATGATGCCGAAGTGGCTTTTCTTGCAAATTCGGGAATAATAAATGGACGTTCTGAAACGGAATTTGCACCGAATGACGATATTACGCGTGAGGAGGCGGCAGTAATACTGACGAATACAGCGGAATTTATGGGCGTAAAAGAGGACATAGCTTTATTTGATACTGTATTTTCTGATTATGACACAGTTTCGGATTGGGCAAAGGAATCTGTGCGTAAAATGGATTCTCTCGGAATAATGCGAGGAGTAGGTGATAACAATTTCTCGCCAAAATCAAATTATACAATGGAGCAGTCGGCAATAACAATGCTAAAGTTGTTTAATCTTGATGTGAGTGACTACGCAAGCAATGTGTATGAAGTAAAAATTAACGGTGATTTATCACTTTTTAGCGGTGAGGATAAGCAATGGATAAAAAATGACGGTAAAATAATATTTACATATGACGGTCCTGAGGAAGATATTGCTGATGATGAGAGGTCGTTTGTGTTCTTTGAAAAAAGCGGGAAATGGTATTTTTATATTCATAACAACAAAAGTGAAAATTACAGCAAGAATAATAAATGTACAGGTATATACAATGCCGAAACAGGAAATATGGACTATACACTGATGGTTGATACACTAAATAACAATCAAGGAAGAACAGACCATATTGACTTTGCAGATGATTATTATATGGTAACAACATACGGTTCCGCCGGAGCTGAACCTGTTTCTTATATAACTAATATGGAGCTTTATAGCTATGAAGGCGAAAAGCTTGCTTCTTCTCATTACAGCTCATACTTAGGTGGCGATTTTCTTGATAAGGATGAATATCCTTGTAATAACCAACAAATAAGAGTTGATTTGGATAAGGCGAAATCGCCGTTGGGTGAGTATTTTGTACAGGGTGAGAATTTGATTAAGTCACCTCCGTATTACAGTCCAACATATAGTAAGGATTTCACATATTTTTATACCGATACGCTGAAAGGATATACACCGGTCAAATATAACGATGAATACATAATTTACAATCCCAACGGAGAAATAATTTATAAAAGTGATAAAAAATTATTTGTAATGCCATATAAAAATAAAATTTGTTTCGGTGAAACCGATGAATATAGTATTGAGGTATATGATATACAGACAAGAGAACATATTGATTCATTGAATTGGGATGAAAATCAGCAATATAAATCCGCTGATGACTATATTGAGGATTTATTGGCAGAAAATATAGACAGCGAGTGCGTATCTCCTAAGGGGAATTATACGGTCGATGGATTTAATATGCTGTTATATACATCTGTATATCCAAAGGAATTTATTGATTTTCTGGATACTGAGGGCTTTATCGGATATACACCAGTGTACAAATACGAAAAAGGAAGTTCGAAATACTATATATACAATCCCGACGGTGAGGTATTCTTAGAATCTGATAGAAAAGTGTATCTTATCAAACGTGATAATAAAGTTTGTTACACTAAAGTAAATAAAGCGAATAAGGAAGTAGAAGTATATTCACTGTCAGACGGAGAACTTATTTCAACATTGCCATATGATTTTTATACATATTATACTTACAATCAATATGATATAATGGGATAAATCATAGGACAATATTTAAGATAAAAAAGGAGATAATAATGAAACGAAAAATATTTATATTAGTCGCTTTATTTATGTTATTCGGTATTACTGCCACCGCAGAAAATGTCGGTGATGTTATAGGCGCAGTGTATCCGACAGATATAATAACGGATATATGTGGATATGAAATACCTGCGTACAATATAGGCGGCGAAACAGCAGTATTAGTATCAGCTTTGTCGAACTACGGTTTTGATGTAAAATTTGAAGACGGCATTGCCTATGCGGATTATGATTGGCAAAAAGAAAAAACACCTATTTCAGAACCGACAAAATCCGACATAAACGTTCTGTATACGGATATTAAGGTTAAAATAAACGGAATAGAAGTCCCGGCATTTAATATTGACGGCTCAATGGCTATACCGATTGAACGTACCTGTGAAATATATACGGAAGCAAATAAGGATAATGAAATTTCGGATTTCTTTCTGAATTATGTATGGTGTGAACCTGACAAAACACTGTCGCTGGATATCTCTGATGACAGAGTTTCATATCAGGACTTTATGATAGATCTCATCAAAGCAGCTCATATGGATTTTGACAGTAATTTTTATAACCACTATGTAAAAACTGATGATGAAGAAAACACAAATATTGCTTATCTTGAAAAATTCAGCGATATAAAAGATACAAAGTTAGAAAAGTACATAAATTTGCTTGTTAAGGCAGATCTTATAGACGAGTATAGTTATGAAAACGGAAGTAAATTACATCCATACAGAGGTGTCACTCGTACCGACGCAGCATTTTTCATTTCAAGAATTTTGGGATGTTCGTATGACTATGCGGAGGTTTTTGATTACTATATAAGTGAATACGGTCACTATAATCATATAGAGCAAATTTTTGAATCATACAAAGAAACAATACCGGATTATGTTCACTATGACATTCCCTCTTATGACGCATACAAGATTCAAGAATGGTCAAAACCGTATTTTGCATATTTATTGGATATAAATATATTGGCTTTTGATGACAATAATTATATAAAACCAAATGATTTTTTAACAAAAGACAGTGAAAATGAACTAATAACTTCAATGTTAAAATATATGGAAGAAGGTATAACAGATAAAGAAATCAGTTTTACAATAAACAGTAATCGAGTTGGTTTTAAAAAAGATTTTTATATGCTTCATACTCTAACTTCACCTGCACAAATAGTTAATGGTATTTTATATGTTCCGATATATTCAATTTTTAATAAAACATATCGTGAACATTATGTGGACAATATCACTGCTGATGCTTTGAAGCTGAATGTATCCAAAGAAAATGGTATTGTAATTAGCATAGGAGGAGATTTTACTTGTATTTTTAATAATCATTATTTGTTTATGGGCGATTGGGGTATCGTATACAATGTTTTTCCGGGTATTAATGCTTATGTTGAAAAGCGTTTTAGTCAACCGTCGGGAGGAACATATATTCCAAATTTAATTCGACTTGATTATCCTATTCGAAAGCTCTATGGTGAGCCCATGCTTCCGATATACGATTATAATACCGATTCTCAGATTGAAAATTCATTTGGAATTAACTTTGATACTGAAGCTAACATATATAATTTTAGGTATTTTAAAGCGCTTTATCACGGTTCATGATAATATATAAAAAAGCGGTTCCTCTGAACCGCTTTTTTATGTTTTTATGGTGGCTCTTAATCAATTAAAGATCCTCGTCTTTGTAAATAATGTAATATTTGTCAAAAATATTATGCATATCTTGAATGTAAATATATTTGCCATTCTCGTCAGTATCATTTAACTCAAATGGAGTTCGTCCAGATAAAAGGCAAGTTACAGCTGCAATTCCTGCTGCGTCACCTAAGACACATTGATTCGGCAAGACTCTCATTTCTGACCAAGCAAATGATGAGGCTGATACGGCATACCCAGGAATAAGCAGATTTTTTACATACTTAGTAATAAGAGCTGAGTATGGTATAAATGCAGGAGCTGTTGGAGAGTTTTTGTCTAAAGGATAATTAGGATCATTCATATCTTTGCGGATTTTTTGATAACTTAAATGACCGCAAATATATTTTTTAGAATCATTTTCATCTATATAATCATCTTTTTTGAAAGGATGGATATCGGATTCATAAAAATTGAAACCTATAGATTGACGATTATTAGGATTATCTTTTTCATCAGGATGAGCGGCATAATGGCAGTGATGTTGTGTGACTGCATAATTGTTGTTTTCTGTTTCATTACCTATGGACTCTCTGTCTTGTGAGGTATGTACGGTTTCTCTTATATACAATATATCACCTACAGTTATATGACTTTGATCATTAGCATCTTTTTCCCAAACAAAATCAGCATTTTCAAAACCAGGTAATTGTCTATAAACCATTAGTAATCTTTCAGAATTGTCTTCCAAGAATTTTCTTGAATTTATCCAAGCTTCATCCGTATTTTCATAATCATCTCTAATGTTAGGATAAAAACCAGTGTTTTTATCGCGCTCGTGAGCGCTACCATCCACATTAAAGATTAGTAATCCATTTATCCACCATTCATCTGAGTCAGGACCATCCTGGGCTGCATTAAGTGATTTTAATAAATACTTATCACCGAACTCTTCATTGAATAAATACATTTCAGAAGGATTTTCTGCACTAAATCTACCGCTGTTGTAGAAAGTATCATCTCCGCCTGTGAATTGCCAAGCATGGTGATCATGTTCATCTTTATTATCGTCACTCGGATTATCATCCCACTCATATACGCCATATGTATTATCAGCAGTATTCAACTCTATACTTGGTTTAATGCCTTTTAGTTTGAACATAAGTGTAGCTGCAGGCTGACGACCTTTATGCGCAGCGTCAATGTTCTGCCCTAATTCACTATTGTCAAGACAGTGGGTTGGATAGTCAAACCGTCCGGCAGTGGTTGCATTTGTTGTTATACGAGATAATTTTCCATCTTCTGATGCGTCAATAAATATATCTCCGCTTATAATTTCCTTATCTTTTTCAGCGTCTGAAAACTTTATGATACCACTAGGCAAATCGCGATAGATTTTGCATATAGTTATAGATTTTATTATTCCATCTATATCTTGTTCTACGTCGGAAATATCCATTTGGTGCTTTATATTGACACCAAGATTTTTTTCTTTATCATAAATTAAATTTTCTAAGTCAATCGCTTTAGTCTTGGTATTATACCTGTCCTTTTCGGGAATTAATCCTCCGTCATAAGGCATTACATTTGCCACACTACCGCGATATGGGAATCGGCCCACTTCAATATAGTGTCGGACATCCCAGAAATTTTGACCACCTACAGTGCCGATACCGCCCAATTCAGGTACAGGTACAGGATTTATAAGCATAATTTCAAAATTTTCAAACCCTGTTGTACAGGCATATTGGTATGCTTTATAAGCAGCACATACACCACCCATTCCAGCACCATAAACTACAATTCTTCTATATGTATCGACTTTTTTGATATCTGCTTCTGTTGCAAATAGAGCTGCTTTATAATCGTCTAATGTCGGGGTGCTTTTATTGATAGGATATAAAGTTAATGATGGTATATCTACTTCAAATCCATCAAAATCAACTGTATTTGTAACAGGATTATAGTGGAATAATTCCTGACGTTTTTTACTGAGGCTATCGAATACATTCTTAAGCTCGCGATTGCGATATTCAATCATTCCAGAATTGATATCATTGACAGTTGCATGGTTTATGTATGATGTATTATCTTCAGTTGCCATCAATTGTACTTCATCTCCTTTTTTGTCAAGAGTGATACAATCAATATTAAGTTTTTTATCATACAAAGTCATTGCATTTAATTGGCCTTTTAAATTTTCTGACGGATTGGTTATTTTGTAGTGATTTAATATATATGTTTCAATATCGCTTAAATCAGAAAATAAGAGATACATAAGACTTTCAGGCATAACAAGGTGGTTATTTACTAATCTTATTGTGGAACGAGTGGTATTTTTGTATAGTGGTGCATAAAAAGCATTGTCAGCAGGTTCTTTATATATAGTGCGTGTTATACCGTTCATAGTTACATTAAAGTATTTTTTCCCGTTAGCATCTATTTGTTCTCTGCTGAAACTTGCTACTTTCCCTTGTGACCATAGACGCCATATACGTTTTTCAAGATACCAGTCACGGTCATTGTGAGAATCATTAATAATGTCCAAATCCATATCCATGCGGAATGTTTCTTTGTTCATATAAAGACCGGAAGCAGTATACGATACCTGTCTTTTATATGCTTGCTCTCCGGATAGAGATTTATAGTATGTACAAGTTTCAGGATTAGAATAAAATCTGTGTTGATATTTTACAACAACATTGGAATTGTTATCAGTCACCGTACATCCTTGCTTCTGTGCGTATGGTATAATATATACCATATTATTAGGTATTGAATGAAGAACGGTGATAACTTGGGTTTGCTCACAGTCCTTAGAATGAGGAATAGACGTCAGCCCTACATCAGCCGGATCTATTGTGGTTCTGCCACGTACTTTTAATGTACATTTTCCTTCCTTATAAAGATTTACAGTCATACTCATAGAACTTGACGGCGCAGTATTATGAAACCACTTTGTTTCTGAATCTGTCTGAACTCCAATAGCAACATGGTCAAGGCAGGACGTAGTAAATGTAATTTTTGCTTGGTTTCCTGCAATGTAAGCATAATTTTCTCCGTTGTTAAGTATAGTTTCAACTTTTGTGATTGATATTGTAGGTGTAAGATTTTTTACTGCGGATAATAATTTAGTCTTATCATAATAAGTACTAGAATTAAAGCTTGTCTGCAGTGTTGAAATGGCATAGGGTTTGCCGTTTATAAAAAGATTTGTGCTGTTTGATGACAGGCGTTCTTTTCGGATATATAGCTTGTCTTCGATATATGATTTTACAGTATTGCTTTCGATTGCTATTGCTCCGAGATAGCTGGCTGATTTTCCAAAAACTGATTCGACTGCTTCTTCAATATTTTTTGTACTAGTTGTAAGGTTAAAATAATTACCGCCTGAAGTATCATTTACGCGGATTCTGTTAGTTATATTAAGTTGTTTACTTAGAAGCCACATAGATTTTGCTTTATACTGTGAAGCTGAATATGAGTGTCCATTATCATCAGTTCCATAGTAGAATCCACAACTGCGGAAATAGTTATCTATATCTACAAAATTAGATTCAAGTGCTGAAATAACATCTTTTCGTTCTGCATATATCCAACCATTAAAGCGAACAGCATTTGGTATATAAAAACTTTTTCCACAGAGAATAATGAAATTATTTTCATCCTGTGTGGCGTCTAAGCCTGTCAGACTTTTGATTTGTGCAATTACCCTATAGTAGTTTTTAGGTACACCTTGTACATCTTTATAATCAAGAACAGCTTCAATAGTTGCATCTGCAGGAATATAATTATCATAATCATAAACAATATAATCAGGCAAATCATTTACTAGAATTTTGTATGTTTTACCGCCTTCTTCGGTAAAGACTATTCTGTCACTATAAACAGAAATATCTGCCTGAGCGACATTATAGTGAATCATAATCCACTCTGATACAGTGCAAAGTTTCTGAATTTGAACATCAAATGATGAGTATACATATCGTTCATCATTGCAGAAAACAGCATCCTGTGCAACAGAAACATAATATAAATCACCTTGTTTTGAACGAGCAAAGGTCTCTTTTGTTTGTGGGTTATAGTCAACTGTATATCCAGCTCCGGTTTCTTCTTCAATTAAATCCTGAACTTTGATATAGTCATGACGATATTCAGTAGCTCCTAAAGGTGCATATGCCATAGAATTACATATAACTTGATTAGCATAAGTAAATGAATAAACCCCTTTGTATATAACTCTTGTGCCTTTGTTTGCCGAGATAAACTGTATATCTTCTTCGGCCGCAGCAGAGTATTTTTTTCTTAGGCGATCAATACTTCTTTCCATTTCTGTGAAAGTTACACTTGCAGCAGAATCGACGTAATATTCACCGTTGATTTCTTCTACAGCTGAGACAGGGGTTACTTTAGCAAAAGCTTCTTCCTGATTAGTAACAGCAATCATAACATTAGTTGACTTGTCAAAAATAACATATGTAAATATATAATTATCAACTTGAAAATGACTTGTGGCAATATCAAGAAGGCGTTGCTTGCCTGGAACATAAGGGGGAATATCAGAATCATCATAGCTGTCTTCTACCCTGCATTCAGAATATACTCCGTATCCATAACAGTCACTATGATCAGGACTGTCATCTTCGTCCCATTCCGTATAGTTATCGTATTCGTCCCATGTATCACCATAGTCCACTTCATCCCATTCGTCCCAACAATTATATTCGTTAAAATTATTTGACATTTTCATTCATCTCCAATCTTTTTTTTATAATATTTCTTATATATTTGTTATATATATTTTCAAATTCTATTCCTCTAGATATTGCTTCCTGCATTCGTGTTTTGATATGACTGATGATTATACTAAAAGCTGTACAAGAAAATTCAGGAATATTTTCTATTCCGCCAGCAAGAATAGATTCATTTAAACATCCGCCATTACAAAGATGATATACGTTACATTGTTCTCTACATTTCTGCTTGCGTATGGCACTTTTATTTATAATATTTTTATAAATTTTTGTTTCAAAAACATCATGTAGATCATTAAAGCCCATTATATTTCCAAGACGATACTCTTCAGGATAATATCTTCCGCAGGGATATATGTCACCGTTTGAATGTACACTTAACCAATGTTTTAGACAACTACTGTGTGTACAGTATTTTGGTTTGCCAGATATAACAGATTGTGCATAACTATAGAAGGGACTTATACTGATTCCGGTAGTAGTATCAAATAGCCATAAATCAAATAATTCACATATTTTTTCTGCATAATATTCTGGATCTGTTAATAAAACATCCTCGTTTTCTTTAGCAGATCCAGATGCAAATATTGTATTAAGTTTTAAAGGCTGATTCTTATTGCGGAAATATTCATAAACATCAATTAAGTTATTAATATTATGCTTACCTACAACAGCTATAGTACCAGGGATAATGTTATATTTTTTTAAATTTTCATATCCTTTTAAGGTCATATTTGTATGACTTCGCAAAAAGTCATTGTATGGACCTTCAAATGAAAATCCAATTAAAATGTTATTATCTGCAATAAATTTTGCAACATCTTCAGTGACATAAGTTCCGTTAGACTGCATGCTATTTTTAATATTTTGGTTAGGGTTATGTTTATATTTTTGTTCTAATTCTAGAGCACGTTTATAAAATGTCAGAGGCATACTTAAAGGTTCACCACCATGCCAGATATAGTGTATACCTGAAAAATGTGGCACGCTTGAAGAAATTAATTTCTCTAGCATTTTGTCTGACATTTGTTCATTATCATAACCTGTTCCAGCGTGATAACAGTGTTTGCAACGTAGATTACAGGCATTAGTAGGTTTTACTATAATAGAAATAAGATCATTTTTATTTATCATAATAAATTCTCCCTTTAATTTTGTATAATATATAATTTAAGATATTTTTTGTTAAATTGCAGAACATAAAATTAAATATGTTCTGCTAAAAATTTAACTGTGTTATATAGACCAATGCATAATAATATTTTTTGATCATCCATGTCTGATATAATATCTGGAGGCAATATATTGTATTTAGAGCACCAATCTATAGCATCTTTTGCTTTTTCAGAAACATCTGTACTATGGGGGCTATTTTTATCCGAAATATATTTTAAATTGAATCCAGTTGCAATTCCTTTTGCAACTGCAGTAGCAAGCTTATTTTTGTTTTTTTGATATATTTCAATATCATTGCTGTTATCTATGAAACATACCTCGAGCAATGCTGAACAAACTCCCTGAGATTTTATTTTTGAAATAACACGGAAATCTTTTCTTTTGACACCTCTGTTGTGATATTTAACGCAATTACATAAGTTTTTTAGAATTTCGTCTTCAACGGTTATTCCACTTTCAGCTGTGGTAACAAATATTTCACTTCCAGAGCCACCTCCTGAATTAAAATGAATTTCCAAAACGTAGTTATATTTTGAAAAATCATAATTATTAGAACCTAAGAATTCAAACCAATTACGATTAGTATCTGCCAATGTTACATTGCAAAAAGATTTTAAATTTTCTTTTAGCAATACAACAAATTCTCTAGTCAACTCAGCTTCTTCATAACCATTGCCGATAGCACCGCTGTCACCATTTCCGTGACCTGCAATTAATAAAACGTTCATCCTCAATTCTCCTTTTTATATGTTAGGTTCATCATATGTCATAGCTTTTTTGCTGTCACTTATACCTTTTGTTGTAGGATCAATTAAAAAATTATAAATACTTATAACCATAATAAAAATTATATATGGGTTTGAAAAAGCTTGACGAATAATCTCAAATAGTTTATACCATGACGTTATTTCAGAGGCTGTTATTCCCATATAGGCAAAAATAGATGAGATTATTGAAACTATTAGCTGAATATAGAACACAGGATTTTTAAATCTTATTTTCCAATTAATCATATTTTTCACACTCCAATCTTTGGATTCGTTGTTCGTTGGATTTTTCTTCTTGTTCAACAATTGTCATCCGTTCAACAAGATTATTGTGAGCTTCAACTTTCTTTTCTAATTGTTCAATTCTGTATAGTGTTTTGTCATTTGATTTCATAACACCTATCATAGAACCAATGATTGTTCCAGCCATTGAAATTAAAGCTACAATAATTGTACTGTCTATAATTTTCATATTTACTCCTCTCGCATATAATATTTTTATAATCTTAAAAAAATATCTTATTATCTATATAAGACAATAGATTGAATACATATAATTCTATAGTTCACCTCCTAAAAACAATATTTTTTTGCATATAGAATGTTGTATCTTTTATATGTAAATTATTTGTTATATGTATATCTAATAATTATAGATAGATAGAAATATATAAATGTAAACTGTTATAATACTTTTTGTTAAATATACGATGTGTTATATTAATTTTTCACGTAAGAAGAAAGAAAAAAGTATATTATAAAATTCATTGCATTTTATGAAAGCTTAGTTTAAATGTTGAGGATTGAGTGTATAAATAGTGAATCAGAATCTTGTCAGAATATTATGATAGCTATTTTCAAGAACATTTGCTTATGATAAAATAGTTATATTCAGATAATCATTTATTGCCATAAAATAAATAAGCTGGGTTCATCAAAATATTTGATGATAAATCCAGTTTGTTTTTTATTAATATTTAAATAATTGTATAAACAATATATATATATATTGTGATATTTAGACAAAAAAAGATTTTTTTGTGAATTAGGTTCCTTTTTTCACTGCTTTTTGCGATTTATTATTAATGAGGAGCAAAAAAGTTCATTTTCAAAATTACATATAGAGGGGTGGAAAAGTTATGCTTAATTCCTCATATGATGGTGAAATAGAACAATGGGATATGATTGATAAGTATAGTATGAATGTTATATATACTGCATCAGTTGATATACGTCGCAGAATGAGCGCAAAGAAAAGAAGTTTTGATTTTGTTGAGTTTGATACAGATTTAGTAGGAGAACAAGATATATATCCAAGTGAATATGTTATTTCTGATAACAGCGGACATTGTTGCAATGTTAAGAATGAATGGTTGTATGAAGCTATGTTATTTCTTGATGATAAATTAAAAGAAGTGTTGATATTAAAATATTGGTATTTATTATCAAGAAGAGATATTGCAAAGATTTTAAACGTTTCAGAGAAAACTATTACAAATTGGAAAAACAAAGCTTTTAAGCTAATAAAAAATTATAAAGAAAGGAGATTGGAGTGTGATATTCGTGGACCTTAAGAATCGAACTGCAGAAAAAGCTATCAACGGGGATTGTGATGCACAGATATTAATGTTGAAACGCTATGAGAGATATATAAATAAAGTTTCAATGGTTACTAAAAAAGATAGGTTTGGAAATTTGATAAGATATGTAGACGAAGATTTTAAAGCAGAGATACAGATGAGGTATCTTGAAGAACTTTTGAAATGTAAGGTGATAAAAAATGATAACAATACAAAGTGACTTATTTGAGTTTGCTTATGTACCCGATTGGTACAGGCATCTTCATGATTTAAAATGTATGGCATTGCCGGAGGCGTGGCAGTTCAAGAAACCGGCAGTTGAAACAAAGAATGCAGAAACACCGATATTGGAACGATATATACATACAATTTTTCGTAAACAGGCTATTGAATTCAACTCAGAACAAGAATATAATAAAGCATTAAAATATTTTTACATTGAGAATGAATGTGCCTGCTTTCATACAGGATTATACACCCCGAGCTATAAAGGCATATACGGTTGCTTTTTCAGAAATAAAAAGCAGGATTCTATGCTTGAATGGTATTTTAAAGGCTTTTGTGATGAAATGTCACCGTGGCTTAAATATATAGAGCCGTTGCCTGAACGGCCGGTGTATCATATGGCACAGCAAGGTTTGAATTTTAATCCCGAATGGTCAATAAGGGTAAATGTTGAGCATATTTTGGGTGATGAAGAAAATCTAAATAGAATTCCCGCAAAAATAAGAAAGGCTAAAAATTTGCCGTTGCTGTTGGAAACTGCGGTGGAACTTGCAAGGCGAAAAGCAGTTATAGAACCGGGACTTATTTCTGCACAGGGATATATGGGGAGAGTGCAATATTTACTTCCGATATATCTTACTAAAATGAATAAGCCGGATTTGGCAATGACACTGACAGTTATGGACGGATACTATTTAGGAAACACTTGTCTGACCCTTGAAATGGCATATCTCAATGCTCGGGCAATAGCCAAACCGTCAGCGCCATGGCTTTTGGAGCTTATAAAATAATAAAAAAACATAATGCTTGGTAAACAGTTCTTTTCTGAAATGTTTACCAAGCCTTTTTTTATTATCAATAAAAAGGAGTATTTTATATGAAAACTTAATTCAGAGCCGAATGGCTTGCATAAAAAAATGCGAGTTTTTTCGGCTTGTTAGAGTGCCGTTTTTCTTGCGGAAAGGCGGCACTTTTTATGAAAATTAAATATGAGTTTGCGGACGGAGATGTGGAAGTTGATGTTCCTAATGAATGGGCGAGTATTCTGGTGGAACTGGACAGACTGGAGAGGAATAATGATAAGAAGGAAAGACGCAGGCACTATTCACTTGATTCGTGTGTATATGAAGGAATTGTTTATGCATCGGAGGACAAAAATCTTACGGCAATTTTTGAAACAGACAGTAAGTTCGGGAGATTAACAGAAGCGATAAAATATCTTTCGGACAAGCAGAAGTCACTTATAAAGGCTGTATATTTTGACGGAATGTCTGTAAGTGATTATGCGAAACATATGGGGATAAGTCAGTCGGCAGTATCACAGCAGTTAAAAACAATTTATAAAAAGCTGAAAAAGTTTTTATAAAAAACCTTATATTTCAGTGTTTTTGTGTCCGTATAGTGAAGGGTATAAAAAAATTAGCCTTTCGGAAAGGACGTTTAACTATGAAACATACATTAACAATCAGTGTTTCAAAGAAACCGAGAGCGGACAGTATTGTGAATTTCCGCAGTATATCAATAAGGGAGAGATTTCTCCGTCTTTTGTTTGGCATACCGTGTAAGATGACAATACTTGTTCCGGGTGACAGTGTAGAGAAACTTTCGATATGTGAAGTGAACAAGGAGGGGAGAAGATGAGCAGAACGAAACTTTTGCTTGACGTTGTAAGCGATATGCGTTCGCTTGCGGACAGTTTGGAAACCATGGCAAATGCCGTGGCAGGCAATGACGGCGTATCAAAGGAAAAACAAGCGGATAAGCCGAGCGTTACACATGAAATGCTGCGTGAACTTGCGGTTAAATTGTCACGAAACGGTAAGCGTGAGGAAATAAAACAGCTTATTGAAAAATACGGAGTAAAGAATATTACTGCTGTTGCAGAATCAGACCTTGATTCATTTTATGCAGATTTACAGCAGATGGAGGTATCTTGATATGCCACCGTTAAATCATGCTGTACTTTCTGCGTCATCGGCATATCGTTGGCTGGAATGTCCGCCGTCGGCACTGGCAACAGCAGATATTCCGGACGAAACAACAATATATGCACAGGAAGGTTCGGCAGCTCATGAGATGGCGGAATATAAAATCAGGTGGCATTTAGGTGAAAAGGACCTTGCACCTCCGAATATCGGAAACTTCCATGCAGAAGAAATCGACAGATATACAGACAGCTATGCGTATTATGCGACAGATAAAATCGAAACAATAAGAAAAATATGTCCCGACGCAATAGTTATGGTAGAACAAAGACTTGACTTTTCAAATTATGTTAAGGACGGCTTCGGTACGGGTGACCTTGTTATAGTTGCAGATGATGTAATGCAGGTTATAGATTTTAAGTACGGCAAAGGCGTGACGGTATCGGCAGAGCACAATCCGCAGATGATGTTGTATGCATTGGGTGCACTTAATCTTTACGATTATCTGTATGATATCAAGACAGTGAAAACAGCCATTGTTCAGCCAAGACTTGATAATATTTCCGAATGGGAGATTTCTGTTGATGAACTTCTGGAATGGGCGGAGAATACACTGAAACCGATAGCCGAACTTGCCGCAAAAGGCGAGGGCGAATTCAAAGCGGGAAATCATTGTCGATTCTGCAAATTAAGAGCTGTATGCAGAAAACGTGCAGAACTTATGCTTGAAACAGCAGAATATGAGTTTAAAGACCCCGCGGAACTTAATGACAATGAAATATTGCACATGCTGACAATAGCGGACGACCTGTCAAAATGGGCAGAAGATGTATATTCTTATGCACAGGCGAAAGCTATAAATGAGGGGAAAAGCTGGAGCGGATTTAAAATAGTCGAGGGACGTTCCAAACGACAGTATGTGGATGAAAACAAGATTGCAGAGGTCTGCCGAAATAACGGTTATACCATGTCGCAGATATATAAAAGCACGCTTATAGGTATAACGGATATGGAAAAGCTTATGGGCAGAAAAATTTTTAAAGAACTGCTCGGTGACTATATCATAAAACCGAAAGGCAGACTGACACTTGTGCCGGAAACGGATAAGAGAGAAGAAGTACATACATTGGGTGAGTTTAGAAAGGAATTTTAATATGGCACATTTAGTAACGGGTAAAGTCAGATTGTCATATGAACATATATGGGAGCCTGCATCTATTAACGACAGTGATGAAAAGTACAGTGTTTCTTTGATTATACCAAAGTCTGATACAAAGACGGTAAAAGATATTCAAAACGCAGTCGAACAGGCAAAGCAGGACGGCAAAGCAAAGTTCGGAGGAAGAATACCTGCGAATTTGAAACTGCCTCTTCGTGACGGTGATATTGAACGTCCTGATGATGAGGCATATAAAGACTGCTATTTCATAAACTGCAATTCAAAAGATAAACCGCAGATTGTTGATAAGAATGTACAGCCTATTTTAGACAGAAATGAGGTTTACAGCGGATGTTATGCAAGAGTGTCAATATCTCTTTATCCGTTTAATACAAACGGAAATAAAGGAATTGCGTGCGGACTTGGCAATATACAGAAGATTGCAGACGGAGAACCGCTTGGCGGACGTACCAGAGCAGAGGACGATTTTGAAGCATATGACGAGGAAGATGATTTCTTAAATTAAGGTGAATTGGAGATGTATGCAAAAAAAGAACACCTCGTAAGATGTTCTTAAATAATATGCTGTTGAAGCCATTGAAGAATATCAGAATCAGACTGAGTTCCTGACGCAACTGATAGAATAAGTTCAATCAATTCGGTATCAGTGTACTTTAAATCAATGCCGTTTATTGCAAGAAATACAAGCATTGCGTGAGTGCCGATTCGCTTATTACCATCTACAAACGGATGATTTTTTACAAGTCCAAAACATAGGCGAGAGGCTTTATCCAATAAAGTCGGATACAGTTCCTCTCCACCGTATGTTTGGAATGGTGTATTGATAGCTGATTCTAAAAGAGAATCATCGCGTATATCAAGTGAACCTCCGAATTCTTTCACAAGCTGTGAATGTAATAATAAAATTTGTTCTTTAGTAAGGATTTTCATTTTGCAAGTTCCTCATATACGGCCTTATTACGAGTAATTAAATTTTCTGATATAGCTAATACATCATCAGTTTGTGCTGATAATTGTTCATCAGCTTGATTGAATTCTAAAATTAGATAGCGAGGTGAGTTGTTTTTTAGAATTACGGCAGAACCGTACTGGTCAACAAGTCTTGCTACTTTAGAAAAGTTTTGATTGGCTTCGGAAATAGAAACCATTGTTTTGGTATTGACATTCATATTGCATACCTCCATTTCTTTTATATAAATATTATATTCTTATTTTAGGATAAAGTCAACCTAAAATTTAATGGTAAATGGTGAAAACTATGAAAAAATTAAGCTGTGATATTGAAACCTTTTCTGACGTAGACCTTATAAGATGCGGAGTATATAAGTATGCGGACTCTCCTAATTTTGAGATGTTACTGTTTGCATATGCTGTTGATGATGGTGATGTTCATATAATTGATATTGCAGGCGGTGAAGAACTTCCGGAGAAAATAATACAAGCGATAAAATCAGATACCGTTGTGAAAACGGCATATAACGCACAATTTGAGCGTGTGTGTCTGTCAAGGTATCTTAAGCTTCCCGATGGAGAATATCTTAATCCTCAGTCTTGGTACTGCACAGCTGTGCAGGCTGCGGAACTGGCACTGCCTTTGTCACTTGCCGATGTCGGAAGTGTACTCGGATTAGAGAGGCAGAAGATGACTGAGGGCAAGGAGTTAATTAAGTATTTCTGTGTACCGTGCAAGCCGACAAAATCAAACGGAAACTGTACCCGAAACAGACCGTGTCACGATATAAACAAGTGGGAAACATTCAAAAAATACTGTATGCGTGATGTAGACGTTGAACGTCAGATTGCCGATAAACTTAAAATGTATCCTATAAGTGATGAGGAACATCGACTATATGTTCTCGACCAAATAATAAACGACAGAGGGGTATTAGTTGACAGTGAATTGGCTGAGCAGGCGGTAAAGCTTAATTCAATACAGACGGCTGTGGCGGTTGAACAGGCATATATGATAACGGGACTTGAAAATCCTAATTCAGTAACGCAGTTAAAACAGTGGCTCAAGGAAAAGGGTGTGGAAATTGAAAGTCTGTCAAAAAAGTCTGTTAAAAGTCTGGCAGATGAAACAGACGGAGATGTCAGTGAAATGCTGAAACTCCGTCTGCTTATGGCGAAAACGTCCGTCAAGAAATATGAGGCTGTAATACGCAGTGTGTGCAGCGATAACCGTGTACACGGAATGATGCGTTTCTGCGGTGCAAACAGAACGGGAAGATGGTCCGGTAACATTCTGCAGCCGCAAAACCTGCCTCAGAACCATCTGCCGGACTTAACCCTTGCAAGGGATATTGTAAAGGACGGAGATTTTGAGATGCTTGACATGATGTTCGGAAACGTACCGAATGTCCTATCGGAACTTATAAGAACCGTTCTCATTCCAAAACCAAACCATAGATTTATTGTCGCAGACTTTTCGGCTATTGAGGCTCGTGTGCTTGCTTGGATAGCAGGAGAGCAGTGGCGAATAGATACATTCAAAAACGGCGGTGATATTTACTGTGCGTCCGCAAGTAAGATGTTTAAAGTGCCGGTGGAGAAACACGGAGTAAACGGCGAACTGCGTCAAAAGGGGAAAATATCCGAACTTGCCTGCGGTTACGGCGGCTCAGTCGGTGCGTTAAAGAATATGGGTGCTGTTGAGATGGGAGTGCAGGAGAATGAACTTCAGGGCTTAATTAACGATTGGAGAAATGCCAATCCGCATATTGTACGTTTTTGGTACGAAGTCGGCAATGCGGCAATGAAAGCAATAAAAGAAAAAACAACCGTTCCGTTAGGAAAACTTGTGTTTGCGTATGAACGGGGGATATTATTCATACGTCTGCCAAGCGGAAGACGGCTGTCATATATAAAACCTCGAATCGGTACAAATAGGTTCGGCGGTGACAGCATTACATATATGGGGATAAACTCCGCAAAGAAGTGGGACAGACTTGAAACTTTCGGCGGTAAGCTGACAGAGAATATCGTACAAGGGACTGCAAGAGATTTGCTTGCAAATGCACTGATAAATGCGGCAAATGCGGGATATGATACTGTTTTTCACGTTCATGATGAAATTATATGTGAAGTTCCGAACGGTTACGGTTCGGTTGACGAACTGTGCAAGCTGATGTGTATAAAACCCGAATGGGCGGACGGACTTCCGCTTAATGCTGACGGTTTTGAATGTGAGTATTATAAAAAGGAATAACAAAAATGCAAAAGAAAATAAATTTAAAGGGGTACGATTATGAAAATAAGATGTTTGGATAAAAAAGACTGCTTTGCTAATGCAGACGGTTATTGTATTTGCTTAACGAATAATGATTTCGGAGGAAGAAGATGTTCGTTTTATAAGACAAAGACGAAAGCTGCGACAGAACGCAAAAAAGTTGAGAAACAATTAAAACGAAAGGGAAAAACGGGATTAATAGACATGTATAACGGGAGGGGACAATGAAAATATCTGTCGGGAACAGCCGTACATCAAGAGCGTGGAAGATTAAAGAATTTTCGTGGGAGAAATTTGTTCAGAAGTGTTCTCAGACAATACGAACGGCTGAAACGGTGCAGGAATATCGTAAACTTCCTAAAGGTCAGCAGGATAATATCAAAGATGTGGGCGGATTTGTCGGAGGTGAACTTCGCAGCGGTCTAAGGAGAAAAGATACTGTGATTAACCGATGTCTGCTCACTCTTGATGCGGATTACGCAGACGAGGATTTTTGGGAGCAGATTGAACTGTTCTTTAATTTCAAATGCCTGATATATTCCACACACAAGCATACTGCACAAACACCGAGATTCAGGCTTATTATCCCTCTGTCACGTCCTGTTACGGCAGATGAATATACGGCGGTTGCACGCAGAATAGCGGCAGATATAGGCATAGAACAGTTTGACGATACAACGTATCAGCCGCATAGACTTATGTATTGGCCGTCAACATCTTCTGACGGTGAGTTTGTATTTCAGCACCGTGACGGTGAAGAAATAGATGCGGACGCAGTGCTTGCACGTTATAAAGACTGGCATGATACTTCTGAATATCCCGTATCGTCAAGGCAGAAAAAGATAGTATCCCACGCATTGAAAAAGCAAGCCGACCCGTTGACAAAGGACGGAATGGTCGGCGCATTCTGCCGCGCGTATCCGATACAGGAGGCAATAAGCGCATTTTTGTCGGATGTATATGCGCCGAGCAGCTTAAACGGAAGATATGATTATATCCCGGCAGACTCAATCGCGGGAGTTATAGTATATAACGATAAATTCGCATACAGCCATCACGCGACCGATCCGGCTTGCGGTAAGCTGTGTAATGTCGGATACATAAGTTTTCATACTTAGACAAGGACGAAACAGACAGCGAGAAATCGCCGTCTTTCAAAGCAATGATGGACTTTGCGATGAACGATGACAATGTCAAGGCACAGACGCTCACCGATAAGGAAACGGCGGCGCAGGAGGAGTTTTCGGCTATCTCGGATGATGACGATGTGATGTGGCGGCACAGGCTGTCTATGAACAAGAGAGGAGATATAGAGAACACTATACAAAACCTCACGATTATATTGCAGAACGACCCGAAACTTAAAGGTATCGTTTTCAACGAACTGTCGGACTGTATAGAGATAAAGGGAAATGTGCCGTGGCAGCATCCGTCTAAATATTGGCGCGATGCGGATGACGCGCAGCTTTTAACGTACTTAACCTACCACTACGGTAAATTCACAAGGGTGAACTATGACGTGGCATTGGCAAAGGTAGTCGATGACCGCTCGTTCCATCCTATTCGTCAGTATCTTGACGGCTTGCCGGAATGGGATAGGACAGAAAGAGTTGATACCTTGCTTACCGATTACCTCGGCGCAGAGGATAATCCGTACACACGCGCCGTAATCCGTAAAACCTTATGCGGTGCGATAGCCCGTGTTATGATACCGGGCATTAAGTTTGATACGATGCTTGTATTGTCAGGACCGCAGGGAATAGGAAAGTCGACGATTATATCCAAGCTGTGCGGTGAGTGGTTTAACGATTCGCTTTTATTATCCGATACGAAGGATAAGACGGCGGCGGAGAAGCTACAGGGATTTTGGATTTTAGAGATAGGCGAGCTTGCAGGACTTAAGAAAACTGAGATTGAAACACTGCGCGGCTTTATATCAAGGCAGAACGATGTGTTCCGTGCGTCCTTCGGTCGCAGAGCGACGCCGCATTTAAGACAGTGTATTTTCATAGGCACAACGAATGCGGAACACGGATACCTCAGAGATACTACGGGCAACCGACGTTTTTTCCCTGTTAAGGTATCGGGGAACTCGGAGAAAAAGCCGTGGCAGATTACGCAGAATGAAATAGACCAGATTTGGGCGGAGGCGCTTGTGTATTACAGGAACAAGGAACCGCTTATTCTTGATGAGCAGACGGAGAAACTTGCTAAGAAACTTCAGCGTGAGGCTATGGAAACAGACGAACGTGAGGGTATGGTGCGTGAATACCTTGAAACATTGCTGCCTGTAAATTGGAATGAAATGTCCTTGTATGAACGTCGGAATTTTCTTGACGGAAGTGAATTCGGAGAGGTGAATATTAAAGGGGAAATAAAGCGTCAGAAGGTATGCAATATGGAAATATGGTGTGAATGTTTCGGTAAGGCGAAAGCGGATTTGAAAAGGATTGACGCAAATGCCATATCTGCCATTATGGCAAAAATAGAGGGCTGGCAGAAGATGAGCAAAAAGAGCCGTTTCGGAATTTACGGAGCGGCAGCAGGTTACGAAAGGACAGAGGTATAGACTTCTATACCTGTTTTGTGTTCCGATGTAACCGAAAAGTTCCGTAAAAAAGCTTGGTTCGGAACACTCGAAAACGGCATAAAACCTATATAAATTAAAGGTAATGTTCCGATGTTACCTAAAAAGTTATATAGATTATATATTATTATATTAAAAATTACGCACATATATATACGCGCGTAGGATATAGGGAACGGAAGGAACTTCGGAACTTGTATGGGAGGTAAAATGCGTGAGAAGGAGATAGAAAAAATGCTTGTGAATGCAGTGAAAATACACGGAGGTCTTGCACTGAAATTTGTATCGCCGAACTTTAACGGTATGCCCGACAGATTGATTTTGCTGCCTTTCGGAAAAATTGCATTTGCAGAGATGAAAGCACCAGGACGGAAAATGAGGAGCATACAGATAAAGCGAAAAAGGCAATTGGAATCATTAGGCTTTTCGGTGTATTGCATTGACGATACGGAACAAATCGGAGGTGTGCTTGATGAAATTGAACAGAGCTAATTTGCATGAGTATCAAAAGTACGGTGTTGATTTTATAATAAACAATCCGATTTCGGCACTTATGCTGGAATGCGGTCTTGGCAAGACGATAACAACACTCACAGCTGTAAGTGACCTCATGTATGATTATTTTGAGATTTCAAAAGTCCTTATAATAGCCCCTCTCAGAGTTGGACTGTCGGTATGGAAACAGGAGTGTGACAAATGGGAACAGTTAAAATACCTGAGATGTTCAATAGCAATCGGCAGTGCGGACGAAAGGGAAAAAGCCTTAAAAGCAGACGCAGACATTTATATCATAAACCGTGAAAATGTAGAGTGGCTTGTAAATAGCGGTCACATTGATTTTGATATGGTTGTGATAGACGAACTCAGTTCGTTTAAATCCCATCAAAGCAAACGGTTTAAAGCACTGCGTAAGGTCAGACCTAAGTTTGACAGAATTGTAGGTCTGACCGGAACACCTGCACCTAACGGCTTGATTGATTTGTGGGCTGAGATAAATCTGCTGGATATGGGAGAAAGGCTCGGAAGATATATAACAGGTTTTCGTGATGAATATTTCAAACCGGATAAACGAAACGGTGCGATTGTGTATTCATACAAGCCGTTGGTTAATGCAGAAAAAAGGATATATGAGAAAATATCGGATATATGTATTTCGATGAAAGCAACGGATTATATCAAAATGCCTGAAAGAATAGACAATATTTACGAAGTTGAGATGAACGATAAAGAGATGAAACTTTATCGGAAACTTGAAAAGGAAATGTTTCTGCCGTTTGCCGACGGTGATATTGATGCAGTGAATGCGGCGAGTCTCAGCAATAAACTGCTGCAGCTTGCAAACGGTGCGGTTTATGATGAAAACCAAAATGTGAAGAAAATACATAATCGTAAACTTGAAGCTTTGGAGGATTTAATTGAGGCGTCAAACGGAAAGAGCATACTTGTTTATTACGGCTATAAGCACGATAAGGATAGAATAGCAGAAAAATTTAATATCCGTGAGATAAAAACGGAACGGGATATTTGCGATTGGAATAACGGTAAAATACAAATTGCGTTGGCACATCCGGCAAGCTGCGGACACGGACTGAATTTGCAGAAAGGCGGAAGCACGATTATATGGTTCGGACTGACGTGGAGTTTGGAGCTGTATCAGCAGGCGAATGCAAGGCTTTATAGGCAGGAACAGAAAAACACGGTAGTTGTTCATCATATTGTGACAAAAGGTACGGTTGATGAAGATGTGATGACGGCTTTAAATGATAAAGACATGGAACAGGCTTCTTTGATGGAGGCTATAAAAGCAAGGATGGAGGGAATATACAAATGACGGCAAAGGAATATTTAAGTCAGCTTATAACAATGGATAATGCGATAAACAGAAAACAACAGCGTCTTATGACACTTCGTGATGTTGCAATGAATACCACTCCGAATTACAGCGGAGAAACAGTTCAGCATACACGGAATAAAAATCCGCTTGAAAATATAATGACAAAGATAATCGATATTGACCGTGATATTGACAGAGATATTGATGAACTTGTCGATTTTAAAGCAGAAGTATGGGAAAAGCTTGATAAAATCGCAGATGAAAGATATAAACGGATTTTGTGGCTTAGATATGCCGACCGTAAAACGTGGAGATATATTGCGTTGGAACTTAATTTTACAATACGGTATATTCATAAAATGCACTTGAAAGCTTTGGCTGAACTTGATAAAATCATATAAAAAGAAAATTGGACACTATAGTTCACGCAAGTTCACTTCAGTTCACTCTTGAACATCGTAAAAAAGTGTGTTATGCTATAATCGCGAGAGAAGAATAAACAGAGAGATGATATGTAACAGTCGGCTTTGTGTATTGTTCCAATAATTGAGGTTGTATTATTCCGATACACTTGATATTATTCCGATAATACGGTATTGCAGGGAAGATTAGAAATAAATATTTAAGACTTGAAAGTGAAAAGTTATACAAAGAAGGATGTTTCCTATACGGAGCGTCCTTTTTTCGTTGGAGGAAAGAATATGCCATATAGACCAAAGAAACCATGCAGACATCCGGGCTGTGCAAATTTAACTGACGGAAGATATTGTGAGGAACATATATCATGTCACCCTGAAGTTACTCGCTCAGCCACAAAGCGTGGATACGGAAGTAAATGGAGAACATCAAGTAAGGCATATCTTAGAGAACATTCTCTGTGCGAGATTTGTAAGAGGAACGGGAAATACGTTCAAGCTACGGTGGTTGACCATATCAAACCGCACAGAGGTGATAATAAATTGTTTTGGGATAAAAGCAACTGGCAGAGCCTTTGTAAGAGCTGTCATGATAAAAAAACGGGACGGTTTGACAGTAAACCTACATACAGTTACTGAAATCGTCCCGATATTTATTTGGCGAACAAATCGCTGTGTGTTCCTGTTCTTTGCAGTGTAAGAACAAGAATGTTTTTTTCAATGCGATACATCAACAGCCAATCCGGTTGAATATGACATTCACGGTAATCCTTGAGATTGCCTGTTAACTGATGGTCATTGTATTCTTCCGGCAATGTCTGTCCTGCGGCAAGCATACGAATTACATCGTCAAGAAGCTCAATGTTTAGGTTGCGCTTGATTGCGAGTTTGTAGTCTTTTTTAAATCTGGAAGTCCAGATGACTTTTAGATTCATGACTTCAACTCCTTTAGAGCGTCTTCAACATCATATGCCTTTAAATTGGGATCGCGCAGCATACGCTCGGTTTCAAGCATTGCCGCCACTGTTTCTGAGTTGGGTGTGTTTATAGTTATGTCGAACGGAATACGTCCTTCGCGTACTGACTGACGCAGAAAAATGTTAAACGCTGTGGTCATATTCATACCAAGCTGAGAAAACAGTGTATCGGCTTGAGCTTTCAAGTCGCTGTCAATGCGAAAACTTACATTTGATATGTTAGCCATGTAAAATCACTCCTTCCGTTGATTGTAGTATTATTATAACATATTAGACTGCTAATATCAAGCTAATAAAACGCAATCAGCAGTTTAATATATAAATATTATATGCAATTATAATAAAGATATCATAGGCAGCGAAGCAAATAAAAAAATATATAATCGGTTAAAGGTTTACAATCCTAAATGAACAAATAATCGGGTGTTTTATGGGTACACTCTCCCCAAAGGGTTATATAATCTTAAAAAAATGGGTGAGCGTAGACCGTTGCCCCCATTTACGCAAATTTTCGCAAAATTAAGCAAGGGGGCCTAAAAACGGTCACATTAAAATTATCGCATAACTAAATATACACTTGCATTATTGCATACTTGAAATCGTCCTCAAGTGTGCATTTTTTATTGCTTTTTAATATAAAAAAGGTTCACAAAAATGTGAACCGATTATTATCAGGGCTGCAAACGAAAATTCAATGAAGCTATTTGGTATTACAAAAGTAAATTGAACACTGACAATAAAATAATATGAAAACAGTAAAATCTTCATAAGCATTCCTCCTCCTAAAACGCGATTCTTTTCGTTTGCTCTGAACCACACTTGGTCTGGTGAGTCATAGAGGAGCTTAATAGATGACTCATAAATATTATATCACAACATTATGAAGATTTCAATTATTCGGCTGTTGTTTATTGAATTTTACTGATAGAGGAGAACAGTTTATGACCGAAGAACAGAAAATTAAAATTCGCAGAATGCGGCTTGATGGTAACGGATATAAGCATATTGCAAGTACACTTATTCTGCCGCTGAGTACAGTGAAATCATATTGTAAACGGAACGGACTTGTAGGCGTAGGACCAGTGGTGGCAATGAACAACGATGTATCTGTACAGCTTGGACTTATCTGTCGGAACTGCGGAAAACGGCTTAAGCATACAGCAGGCAAAAAAAGAAAAGTTTTTTGCTCGGACAAATGCAGAAAACAATATTGGAATCTACATAACGGAGGAAAAGTATGATTGAACATATAGAACCGAAAGCAACAGCAGACGGAGTTGCAGTGTATTGTGCTCACGATAAAATTGTCGATACAGACAGCTTGGTAGGCAATCCGAGAAATCCGAACAAGCACCCTAAAGAACAGATAACCGCATTGGCTAAAATCATAAAACGTCAAGGCTGGCGACATCCGATTGTAGTGTCAAACCGTTCCGGATTTGTGGTAAAAGGTCACGGAAGACTTCTTGCTGCAAAAGAAATCGGAGCAAAGCAAGTTCCCGTTGATTTTCAGGACTATGAAAGTGAAGCTTCGGAATATGCCGACCTTATGGCAGATAATAAAATACAGGAGTTTTCAGAACTTGATATGAAAATGTCTGCTGATATTTTACAAGATATAAAGGACAGTGGTGACATTGAACTTGAGATGTCTGCATTTACGGAAGAAGCACTTAATGAACTTCTCGCCAAATCGCAAGAGGGTGAAGTTAAAGAAGATGATGCAGATTTGACACCTCCGGAAAATCCGGTGTCTGAACAAGGTGATATATGGCTTTTGGGAAAACACAGATTAATATGCGGTGACAGTACCAAAGCGGAAACATATGAAAACTTGATGAATGGTAAGAAAGCAAATCTTGTTGTAACAGACCCGCCGTATAATGTTGCATACGAGGGTACGGCAGGTACTATTCAAAATGACAGCATGGAGGACGGAAAGTTTTATGAATTTCTGTTTTCAGCTTTTAAGTGTATGTATGATGTTTGTGCGGATGGTGCAAGTATTTATGTTTTTCATGCCGATAAGGAAAGTATAAATTTCAGAACTGCATTTCGTGATGCCGGATTTTTCTGTCATCAAACGTGTATATGGGTGAAAAATACACCCGTGCTCGGCAGATGTGATTATCAGTATTGTCATGAGCCTATACTTGTCGGATGGAAACCTACAGCCGGACATAAGTGGTATTCTGACAGAAAACAAAGAACGGTATGGAATTTTGACAAGCCGAAGAAATCAGAACTTCATCCGACAACAAAACCAATACCGCTTGTGGCATATCCGATACAAAATTCAAGTGTGGTCAATTCAGTTATTCTTGAACCGTTCGGCGGCAGTGGAAGTACATTGATTGCGTGTGAACAGACTGACCGTATATGTTATGCGATTGAGATTGATGAGAAGTTTGTAGATGTAATTGTAAGACGTTATGTGGATTTTAAAGAAAATTCAGATGACGTTTTTTTATTGCGTAACGGTGAAAAAATTCCGTACAGTGAGGTATTGACGAATGAGTAATTTAACACTTGGCTCATTATTTGACGGCAGCGGAGGTTTTCCTCTTGCCGGAATGATGGCTGGAATTACGCCTATATGGGCGAGTGAAATCGAACCGTTTTCTATTCGGGTTACTACAAAACGTATACCGCAGATGAAACACTATGGGGATATTTCAAAAATGAACGGCGGAAAGATTGAGCCAGTTGATATAATTACATTCGGAAGTCCTTGTCAAAACTTGTCTTTAGCAGGAAAACGTGAAGGGCTAAACGGTGAAAAATCATCAATGTTTTTTGAGGCGATTCGGGTTATAAAGGAAATGAGGGAGAGTACAAATGGAGAATATCCGAGATGGATTGTGTGGGAGAATGTGCCGGGAGCAATGTCAAGCTCAAAAGGACAGGATTTTAGGACAGTCCTTGAAGAAATCTGCAAAATCAAAGATGAAACCGTACATATTCCTATGCCTGAGAAGAAATGGACAACAGCCGGAGAAATTGTGGGAAATGATTATTCCGTTGCCTATCGAATACTCGATGCGCAATACTTCGGAGTCCCTCAAAGACGCAGAAGAATCTTTCTTGTCGCAGATTTTGCAGGAGAATGTGCCGGAAAAGTATTATTTGAGTCAGAGAGCGTGTTCGGGAATTTTAAGAAGAGCCTCTGCTCGTGGCAAGGAACTGCCGGAACTGCTGAAACGGGCATTGGAGAAACAGGCACAATATGTTTAAACGATCAAGGCGGAGAACGTATAGATGTGACGCAAGACAAAACAACTACATTGAGAGCACAGGCACATCATCCGCCGTGTGTAATGTTTGAAAATCACTCTCAAGATACAAGATATATAGGTCCGTTGGAAGTATCACAGACAGTGTTTGCAACTTTCGGAACGGGCGGTAATAATCAGCCGTTTGTCGTGCATACACCGAAAACTTTAAAAATCAGATGCGGATGTGACGGCGGCGGTAAAGGTGCATTGATACAAGAAAATAAGTCGGCAACATTAAGCTGTAATAATGACCAGACCTTATTTGAACCGAAAGCATATGGGATATGCTCAAACGACAGCAATTCGATGAAGTCTGACAATCCGAACAGCGGAATATATGCGGCAGATACTTCTCGTACCATTGACTGCGAAGGTGTAAATCCGTCATCTAATCAAGGAGGTATGGCTGTTGTTGCATTGCAGGGTTCAATAATTGGACGTAAGGAGAAAAACGGACCGAACGGCAGCGGATTTAATCAGGATACATCATTTACATTAAATACAGTTGACCGACATGCGGTTGCATATGGAATTGACCGTGCTGCATTTAATCAAGGACAAAATGCGTTATATGATTTTGCAATAGAAAAAGAGAAACAGCCGACAATGGTGGCAAAAGGTCCGGGAGCGGTAGCCGAACCTGCATATTCGGCAAGCAAGGCATCATTCTTTACAAGTGCCGAAAAAGAATGTGCAAATACACTTGTTGCAAGCGATTACAAAGACCCTCCGCTTGTAAATGATACAAACGGTACGGAATATATAGTAAGACGTCTGACACCTAAGGAATGTGCGCTGCTGCAAGGGTTCCCTGTATGGTGGTGTGACGGTTTGAAAACAGAAAATCCTACGGAAGAAGAAATTCAGAAATGGTCGGATATTTTTGAAAATCACAGAAAAGCACTTTGTAAAAGTACAAAACCGAAAACAAGAAATCAGATTATAAAGTGGCTTAAAAATCCTCATTCCGACAGTGCGGAATATACGATGTGGGGAAATGGTGTTGCACTTCCGTGCGTGTTCTATGTATTGAACGGAATTGCTCACTATGCTGAACTCACAAATTCTGTAACGTAATATTGTGTACTATACACCTTGATATATTTTCTGCATGACGGTAATATGTGCTTAACAAAAAAATAAAGGAGGATTGCCGTAATGGAAATTAAATATAATCTGACAGGAACGGAAAGAAAGGCTCTCGTGAAAACAGTTAGCAATATAATCGGAGAAAAGTTTAAATATCTTGGAGCACCGTCGTTTGCTTATCAAATTGGCGACGATTGTACAGTTACGAGTGACGGAACACTTAAAATTTCAAACGACACCGACAATGATAAGGTTGAGCATTTACTTGAAAAGCTGTATGAGTGCGGATATGAAACCGAGAATGATGAAAATGTTGATATTTCAGATACAAATAAAGATTTTAAAAGTGAAACAATAGGCTGTTCAATCGGACTGCCAATTGCAAAATTGTCCGATAAACCTTGTAACGATAAAATAATTGCGAATCTCAAAGCGATTATTGCGGGTAAAATGACTTTGTTTCAAAAAGCAGTAGGTACGGATAAGGAACTGAAAATTGAATGGAACAAGGATGAAATATGGTTTGACTGGTTTGACAATGTAATTCCTAATGAAAAGCTTGGAATATATATATCGCTTTTCAAAGCCCTTTACCAAATGGCAGAAAAAGCTGTAAGAGTGAATACAAAGGATAAGCCGGTCGACAACGAAAAATTTGCAATGCGTACATTCTTAAACCGTATAGGTTTATCAGGTATGGAATATAAACCGCTCCGTAAAGAACTGATGAGAAATCTCAGCGGTGACGGTGCATTTCGCTACGGCAGACCTGAGTGATGTAAGTAAGAAAAATAAACACGAACTCAATCCACTGCTGTAATGTACACAAATTACAGTGTATATTATTGTGTACTAATCGTATTGATATAATCTCCGTATGACGGTAATATGTGTTACAAGAAAAGGGCAGACAACCTAAAAAACGGAGGAAATACAATGAACGAGAAAACAAGAATTCAGATTGAGGAAATGAAAAGACAGACTATCGGTGTTGAGGTTGAAATGAACAACATTACAAGAGAAAATGCTGCGAGAATAGCCGCAGACTATTTCGGAACAGGCAGATACAAATATACAGCAGACAGAAACGGTTATTACACTTGGTCAGCTTGGGACACAGAGGGCAGAGAGTGGAAATTCCAAAGGGATGTAAGCATTGCAGGGGTTGACAGTGAGAAATGCGAATTGGTAACGCCGATTCTTAAATACGAAGATATTCCGCTTTTGCAGGAACTTATAAGAAGACTTAGAAAAGCAAAAGCCAAAAGCGATGCAACACGAGGATGCGGTGTACATATTCATATCGGTGCAAACGGACACACAGCACGGACACTCAGAAATCTTGCAAACATAATGGCAAGCCACGAAAGCCTCATAGCAAGTGCATTAAATATTTCACAGAGCAGAATAAACAATTATTGCCGAATGGTAAGCCCGAATTTTCTTGATAACCTTAACAGAAGAAAGCCAAGAACAATGTCGGAATTAGCGGATATTTGGTACACATCAAACGGTGCAAACTACGGTAGAATACAGCATTACAACGACAGCAGATACCATATGCTAAACCTACATGCAACTTTTACAAAAGGAACGGTTGAATTCAGACTTTTTCAATTCGATGCACCGTCCAACGGAAAACAAAACGGCTTACACGCAGGACAGTTAAAAAGCTACATTCAGCTTTGCCTTGCACTCAGTCAGATGGCAAAAACACTAAAGTCAGCAAGTCCGAAACCACAGCAGACTGAAAATCCTAAATACGCAATGAGAACATGGCTTTTAAGACTTGGATTTATCGGTGAAGAATTTGCAACGGCGAGAGAAATCCTTACAAAACACCTTGATGGAGATGCATCATTCAGAAACGGCAGAATGGCATAACCGAAGAAAACAGCCTCCTAAAACCTTAAAACTGCGACCGTATTAGGCGGTCTTAAGGTGGTAGAAGGGTGTTTCCTTCGGAAAGGATATGATAATAATGAAACGGTATTACTTAGCTTACGGCAGTAACCTTTACACACCGCAAATGCGGTATCGCTGTCCGTCGGCACGGCTTATGGGAACTGCGGTTATAGAGAATTACAAGCTGATGTTCAAGAAAAGCAAAACGGGCTCTTATCTGACCGTTGAACCGAAACAAGGTGCGGAAGTCCCCGTTGCCGTGTGGCAGTTGACAACAGAGGACGAACGGTCGCTTGACCGCTACGAGGGGTATCCGAAATATTATTATAAAAAGGAATTTCAAGTAACGGTAACAGGAATTAAGACTGGCAAAAAACGTGAACGCACAGCATTTGCATATATATTGGACGAAAACAGACCGAGCGGTGTTCCGTCAATGAGTTATGTTATGACTTGTCTTTGTGGATACAGAAATTTCGGATTTGATTCAAAACAGTTGTTACACGCTATTGACGAAAGCAAAAAGGAGACAATGATATGAAGAAGTATGAAGATATAAAAACAGCCATATGTCCTAAATGCGGACAGGAATACACGGGCAGACCAGCATTATCAAGAGCAGATAACAAAACAATGATTTGTCCTGACTGCGGAATACACGAGGCTCTTGAAAATATCGGTGTAGGTAAAGAGGAGCAGAATGAAATACTTGAAATTATACATCGCAGTATGAGAGAGAAAGACAAATAAGTCTGTAACCATTACAGCCAACGGACGGTTTAAGCCGTCCTTATGGCAGTAGAAGCGGTATTACCAAAATCAACCGCTCAGAAAGGACGCAAAATATTATGAAAACAAAAATCTACGGAGCATACGGCTCAAACATTAATTTGGAACAGATGGCGTATAGATGTCCGCATGCTGAAGTGTACAAGGTGGGGTACATAAACGGCTATCGGCTCACATTCAGGAGCGGAGGCTTTGCCAACATTGAAAAATCTGAGGGAGACCGAGTGCCTGTTCTGCTTTGGGTCATTACGGAACAGTGCGAAAAGACACTTGACCATTATGAGGGTTATCCGAGCTTTTATATCAAACAGAATATTTCTGTGGAAATTGATAACGGCGAAGATACGATTGAAGCGATGTTCTATGTTATAGACGATAAATACTGTCAAAAGATGCAGAGACCGACAGAGTATTATTACGGAGGAATAGAACGCGGGTATAAATCTAACGGTATGCCCGTGGAGGAATTAAAGACGGCATTTGAACGCTGTATGGCGGAGGTGAATTGAGATGGATAATTTTTTACACAGAAAAACTGTGACCGATGCGGAAAGTCTTTAAAAGACGGTCGAATTCAAAGTATGTTTAACAGCGAATGTATCTGTATGGACTGCAAGAAAAAAGAATGTACCGATTCGGAATACAAAAAGGCACAAGATGCCGACATTGCGGAAATTCGTAAGGGAAACTATAACTTTAAGGGAATACGAGGGTAGTATATACACAAATAAAGGCTGTACTTTTTGTTATAGTAATGGTATTGATAAAGTCCTCATATAACGGTAATATGTGTACAACAAAAAGATAAACAGACCGAGAAAACGGAGGAAAACAAAATGCTAAAATTAAAGAAACTTTACAGCCTTATCAACCGAAACGCAACAATAAAATTGGTTAATGAAAAACATACAGACGTTTATTTCTGCGGAACAGTTAAAGATATTCCTGACCAATATGATTTATGGAAAGTAGTTGACCTTTTTGAACTAAACAGCTATGAATATGAGATTATGATTACAGAAAAATAAGAAAATACAATTTTTAAACCGCCTTAAATGGCGGTTTTTTGTATGAAAATTTTTAATGACAAGAAATTTATACGAATGGAGGTGATACGCTTGGTACAGAGGGGCAGAAAGCCGAAACCAACGGCAGTAAAACAGCTTGAGGGTAATCCGGGCAAGAGGCAGTTAAACGCAAATGAGCCGAAACCTGCGGCTCGTGCACCGTCTTGTCCGAAATGGCTTGAAGATGATGCGAAAAAGGAATGGAGACGTCTTGCAAAACAGATGGAACAGCTCGGTATTCTAACAGAAGTTGATATGGCGGCTTTTGCGGGATATTGCCAAGCTTATGCACGTTGGAAAGAGGCAGAAGAATTTATATCAAGACACGGTGCTATTGTCAAAACTCCGAGCGGATATTGGCAGCAAGTGCCGCAGGTATCTATTGCTCAGCAGTATATGAAACAGATGAGCAAGTTCTGTGAACAGTTCGGTCTTACTCCTGCGTCAAGGTCAAGAATTGTAACAGACAAAGGCAATGACAGCAGTGATGACGCTATGGAACAGCTTCTTTCATTAGGCGGAGAGAAAAAGTAATGTATGATGAAAATAAAGCAAAACGTGCAGTTACATTTATAAATGCACTTAAACATACAAAAGGCAAATGGCGGGGTGTGCCTTTTGAATTGCTGCCGTGGCAGGATAAAATAATAAATGATGTGTTCGGTACGGTAAAGGAGAACGGATACAGACAATACAACACAGCATATGTTGAAATACCGAAGAAGATGGGTAAGTCAGAACTTGCAGCAGGAGTGGCGCTGTATCTTACATGCGGTGACGGTGAATGGGGTGCAGAAGTATACGGCTGTGCAAGTGACCGTCAGCAGGCAAGTATTGTGTTTGATGTGGCGGTGGATATGGTCGAACAATGTCCTGCTTTGAAAAAGAGAATTAAGCCTGTTATGTCAGTAAAAAGACTTGTGTATAAACCGACTAATTCATATTATCAAGTGCTGTCGAGCGAGGCTTTTACAAAACACGGTCTTAATGTTCACGGCGTAATATTTGATGAACTGCATTCACAGCCGAACCGTGAATTGTTTGATGTAATGACAAAAGGTTCAGGTGATGCACGAACACAGCCACTGTTCTTTCTTATAACTACTGCCGGAACAGACCGAAACAGCATATGTTTTGAACAGCACCAAAAGGCAGTTGACATTTTGGAAGGCAGAAAAATCGATCCGACATTTTATCCTGTTATATACGGAATAGAAGATACAGATGACTGGACAGATGAACGTAATTGGTATAAAGCAAATCCCTCGCTCGGACATACAGTTGACATTGAAAAAGTCCGTGCCGCATTTTTGTCGGCAAAGGAAAATCCGGCTGAGGAAAATCTGTTCAGACAGCTCCGACTTAATCAGTGGGTTAAGCAGTCAACAAGATGGATGCAGATGGAGAAATGGGATGCGTGTGATGAAGTAATAAATCTTGATACACTTATCGGAAGGGAATGCTATGCAGGTCTTGACCTTTCAACAACACTTGACCTTACCACATTTGTTTTGGTGTTCCCTCCGAGAAACGATACAGAAAAATATATAATTGTACCGTATTTTTGGATACCGGAAGAAAATCTTCGTCAGCGTGTCCGACGTGACCATGTTCCGTATGATGTATGGAAAGCAAACGGATTTATACGAACAACAGAGGGGAATGTAGTTGACTACCGAAGAATTGAAGCTGACATAAAGGATATTGCAAGCAAGTACATTGTGCGTGAAATAGCATATGACAGATATAATGCAACACAGATAATTCTTAATTTGCAGGATGAAGGATTGACGATGATACCTTTCGGGCAGGGATTTAAGGACATGTCTCCGCCTACAAAGGAGCTGTATTCCCTTGTTCTGAAAAAGAAAATAATACATAACAATCATCCTGTTTTACGTTGGAATTTTGATAATGTGTGTGTTGAGACGGATGCGGCGGAAAATATTAAGCTGTCCAAGAAATACAGTACCGAGCGTATTGACGGAGCGGTTGCATCTGTAATGGCGCTTGACCGTGCGGTTCGCAATGCGGGGCAAAATCAAGGCAGCGTTTATGATAGTAGAGGAATAATCGTATTTTAGGAGGAACTTATGAAGGTTTTAAAATCAATATTTAAATCAAGAGACCATCCGAAAAACCATATAGGCGACAGTGTCGGCGGAGGGAGATATTTTCCGTTCGGAAGAACATGGTCGGGCAAGTCGGTAACGGAGAGGACTGCAATGCAAACGACGGCTGTGTATGCCTGCGTCCGCATTATATCGGAAACAGTAGCAAGTCTGCCGATTCATCTTTATGAATACACGGACAGCGGAAAAGAGCGAGCCTTTACGCATCCGTTGTACAGACTTCTGCACGATATACCCAATCCTGAAATGAACAGTTTCATAATGCGTGAGGTTATGATGTCACATCTGCTTTTATGGGGGAATTCGTATTCACAGATTATCCGAAACGGTAAAGGTGAGGTTACGGCACTTTATCCGCTTATGCCGGAAAAGATGCGTATAGACAGAGGTGCGGACAGCAAAATATATTACACATATAACAGTGATAAGCAGGGGACATTTGTATTTCGCAAAGATGAAATTCTGCATATAGTCGGACTGGGATTTGACGGACTGGTGGGATACTCACCGATTGCTATGGCTAAGAATGCGATAGGACTTTCTATTGCTGCCGAAGAATACGGCTCAAATTTTTTCTCAAACAGCGGTACACCAAGCGGAGTTTTGGAACATCCGGGAGTTTTGAAAGAGCCTGAAAAAGTTCGTGACGCATGGAATGACGCATACGGCGGAAGTTCAAATGCACACAAGGTTGCGGTGCTGGAAGAAGGAATGAAATTCAATCCGATTTCGATAAATCCTCATGAGGCACAGTTTCTTGAAACAAGAAAATTTCAGGTGAATGAAATATGCAGAATATTTCGTGTTCCTCCGCATATGATTGCCGATTTGGAAAAATCAAGTTTTAACAATATAGAACAGCAGTCGCTTGATTTTGTAACGAATACAATCCGACCGTGGCTTGTGAGGATAGAGCAGACAATATTTCAGCAGCTTCTGACAGAAGAACAGAAGAAATACTTCGTAAAATTCAATGTTGACGGACTTCTGCGAGGGGATTTTAAAAGCCGTATGAGCGGATATGCTATCGGCAGACAGAATGGGTGGTACAGTGCAAACGATATAAGGGAATTGGAGGATATGAATAAAATACCTAAAGAACTTGGCGGTGACAGATATTTGTGTAACGGCAATATGGTTGATATAAATAATGCCGGAAATTACAACAGCGGGGGTGAAAGTGAAAATGAGTAAATTTTGGAGGTTCAAGACTGTTAAAAACAAAATAGACGAAGAAAATGAAAGCACAGAAAATGTGCTTTTTTTAAATGGTGTAATTGCTGAAGAAAGCTGGTACAGCGATGATGTAACACCGAAAATGTTCTGTGATGAACTTAATCGGTACGACGGTGATATTACGGTATGGATAAACAGTCCGGGCGGTGACTGTTTTGCGGCAAGTGAAATATACACGGCACTGAAAGAACATAACGGAAAAATTACCGTTAAAATAAACGGCATTGCGGCAAGTGCGGCATCTGTAATTGCAATGGCTGGGGATATGGTTGAGATGTCTCCGACATCAATGATTATGATACATAATCCTTCAATGATGCTTTACGGACAGGCATCGGAACTTGAACAAGGTATTGATTTTCTTAACGAAGTAAAGGAATCAATTATAAATGCTTATCAGATAAAGACCGGACTGTCACGAAGCAAACTGTCACATTTGATGGACGGAGAAACATGGATGAATGCACATTCGGCACATGATATGGGGTTCTGCGACAAAATCCTATACGGCAATGATGACAGCACTGATAATCAAGATATGATTTTTGACAAAACAACAATGGTGACCAATACCATTGCTGCAATGCGCAAGAAACTTAAGCCGATAGTCAAGCCGGAAGATTCAAAGTATTGTATTCCGTCAGAACAGTTTGAAACAAGATTAAATTTATTGAAATAATGGGGGTAATATAAATGGCGTCAATAACTGATTTAAGACAAAAAAGGGCAGCGTTATGGGAAAAGACAAAGAAATTTCTTGATAATGCAAAACGAGAAAACGATATGCTTTCGGCAGAGGACGTAGAAACATATGAAAAAATGGAGAGTGAAATTGTTGCTCTCGGCAAAGAGATAGATATTTTAGAACGTCAGGCAGAGATGGAAAAAAGACTGAATTCTCCTGTTAATACACCCGTTCTTGAAACACCTAAAACGAACGGTAATACAAAAACGGGCAGAGCAAGTAACGAATATAAGCAGGCATTTTGGAAGCTTATGAAGAATAATCAGCTGTCATATTCGGTACATGATACATTGCAGATTGGTACTGACAGTGACGGCGGATATCTTGTTCCGGACGAATACGAGACAGTTCTTATTGACAAACTTGCCGATGAAAACATTATGCGAGGATTAACTACAATCATAACAAGTGCAAACGGTGATAAAAAGATTCCGGTAGTTGCATCTCACGGTGAGGCTGTGTGGACAGATGAAGGCTCGGAATACACTGAAAGCGATGATGAGTTCGGAACGGTATCTCTTGGAGCTCATAAGCTCAGTACGATTATAAAAGTATCGGAAGAACTGCTCAATGACTCCGCATTTAATCTTGAAACATACATATCATCGGAATTTGCAAGAAGAATGGGTGCGGCAGAGGAATTGGCATTTATCAACGGCAACGGTACAGGAAAACCGACAGGTGTGTTAAATACGGCTGAAGTAGGGGTTACGTCTGCTGCGTCAAACGCAATTACGACAGATGAAATAATTGACCTATATCACAGTCTTAGAACACCGTATCGAAAGAATGCCGTATTTATATCAAGCGACAGTACAATAAAGGCTATAAGAAAACTTAAAGACAGTAACGGTCAGTATTTATGGCAGCCGGGTCTGCAGGTAGGACAGCCGGATACAATTCTTAACCGTCCGATACATACTTCTGCATATATGCCTGAGATAGAGTCCGGCAATAAGATATTGCTGTTTGGTGATTTATCATATTATTGGGTGGCTGACAGACAAGGACGTTCATTTCAAAGATTGAATGAACTTTTTGCAAAGAGCGGACAAGTTGGTTTCCGTGTATTCCAAAGATTGGACGGAAAGCTGATATTGCCTGAATCGGTTAAAACTGTTCAGATGAAATAATAGGAGGGTAAAATGAAAATAAAGATAACAACTTCATGCTCGGGGTTGACCTTCAGTTTTTCTGAAGGTCAGACTGTTGATGTTGACAAGAAAATAGGCGAAGATTTGGTTCAGTGCGGATTTGCGGAAGAAGTAAGGGACACTAAAATAACAAGAAGGGACACTAAATCTAAAACCGTGCAATCCAAAACGGAGGAAGAAGAAAGTGCTGACGATTGAAGAGGTTAAACAGTATCTGCATTTGGATTCTGACGCAGAGGACAACTATCTCCGAATACTCATTTTCTTAGCAGGAGAAATGTGCGAAAATTATACACGTCTTGCAATGCCTGATGAACTGCCGGAAAGCTATAAACAAGCTATGCTTGTGTGTATAGGATATTTCTTTGAACAGCGTGACGGAAATAAAAACGGTGTACCGAGTATATTTTATACATTGCTGAGACCATACAGAAAGGCGGCATTTTAATGGACTTTTCAAAACTGCGTCATCGGGTTATATTTTTGAAACCGCTTGATAAAAGATTAAATTCAATGAATGAAAATGTGCCTGTGTGGATTCCGTTCAAACCTAAATTAAGCAGTGACATTAATGCCGCTGAAACTTCTGTGTATGTGCTGACAGATAACAAAGGCAACGCAGTATGGAAATCGGCAGGCGGCGGACAGCTGTATTCACATCAGCTTTCTTTGAATGAGTATGCCGTATGGGCAAATGTTTCTCCGATGTCGGGACGTGAGTATGAGGAGTCACAAAAACTGCGTGCAGAAACCACATACAAAATTACAACAAGGTATTTTCCGAATATAACCGAGGATATGAAAATTATGTTCGGACTAAAGGTTCTTGATATTGTTTCTGTTCTTAACATAGGCGAAAACAATACGGAATTGCAAATTGTTGCAAAGGAGAAAGACCGAAATGGCAAGGAATATTGATGTATTCGGATTTGACGAACTTGAAAAAGCTATGAAGCAATGCGAGAAGAATTATCCGAGTCAGGCAGACGCATTCCTTATGGCAGAAGGACGTGCCGTAAATAAGAGAACAAAATCACTTACACCGGTAAGGACAAAAAAACTACGCAACTCATGGAGAACGAAAAAAGTGAAACTGTATAAGGGCGGTAAAGTGAGAGTAGTGAGAGTTCAGTCAACAGCACTGCATGCTCATCTTATTGAACTCGGTCATAAGATTGTAAGCGGCGGCAGAACTCGGGAAAGAGGCAGAAAACTTAATCGTGTACAGCGTTCTGCAAGAGGCATTAAATCCGGCGGATATGTACAAGGTGATTTTATGCTTGAAAAATCAATGTCGGAGGCACAGGCAAAATTCAATTCGGGTGCAGAAAAACTGCTTGATAAGATAACAAAAGATATACAAATGTAGGAGGACAGATGATTACAGAAAAAGATATACAGACACGAACTGCGGAAATCCTTGCGAATGCCGGATTTAACGTGGTTGCCTCAGAAGTAGATGAGGGATTTTTAAAACCGGCAGTGTTTGTTTCTGCGTATCCTTCAGATGTACAGCCTCAGTGCTGTGGCGGTGCACTTGAGGAACTTACTGTTTCGGTAGAATTAAAATATATATCGGCTCTTGAAACTGTGGAGGACTGTATAGGTGCTTACAGCAGGATTAAAGAGCTTTTTTTGTACCCGACTTTCGATATTATGGACAGACATCTGACTATTCATGAAATGAATTTTGAAATTGAAAAGGGTGCAATGTATGTGTATTTTGATATAAATTTCATTCAGGCTGTGGATAAAACAGAAAAGTATGATGAAATGAGCGAACTTGTGATACGGGGGGATAAAAATGGGATTACCTGAAATTTTAATTGAATTTAAGACGAAGGCACAGACTGCGGTAACACGAAGTCAGAACGGAATTGTAGCGGTTATTCTTGAAGATTCAACCAAAGTCGGAGATGAAAATTTAAGTTATACATATAACTATGAAGCCGATATTGTGAAATCAGACTGGACAACGACAAATCTTGACTACTTGAATAAAATATTTCTCGGCAAACCGAAACGAGTGCTTGTGGAAAGAGCGGAAACAGGCGAGGACTTCAAAAAGTCATATAACGCCGCCTTGGCACGCCTTAGAAATAAGTCGTGGAACTGGCTGACGTTTCCGGGATTGGAACCGCATAAAGATTTGACGGAAGAACTGCAGAATTGGATTATAGCACAGAGAGCGGCAAAAAAGACATTCAAAGCGGTTTTGCCTTGTTCTGCGGCAAATAATGAGGGCATTGTTAACTTTTCCTCGAGCGGTATCAAAGTCGGAGCAAAGACATATTCGGCATATGAATACTGCGCAAGAATTGCAGGCTTGCTTGCCGGACTGTCAATGACAGAGAGCGCGACATATCAAGTTCTTTCGGAAATTGACTCTATAACGGAGAGCCTTACTCCCAATGAAGATATAGACGAAGGTAAGTTTATACTTATCAATGACGGCGAAAAAGTAAAAGTCGCACGAGGTGTAAATTCGCTACACATCTTAAGCGGTGATAAGACCGAAGATATGAAGAAAATCAAAATTATTGAGGGTATGGACTTAATGCGTGACGATATTCGTTCTGCATTTGAGAATAACTATATCGGAATTAATAACAGCTATGACAATAAGGTTATGTTTGTAGCTGCTATTAATCAGTATTTTGACGGACTTGTAAGAGAAGGCGTACTGTACGGCGATGCGGAAAATACAGCGGATATAGATGTTAATGCACAACGTGACTGGCTTGCACAAAAATATGATATATCCGAGTACAGTGATGAACAGATTCGTAAGGCAAAGACGGGCAGTTATGTTTTTGTAACGGCGGATATAACATTCTGTGATGCAATAGAGGATTTGAAATTTTCTATAAATATAGAGTAAGGGAGGCAGTAAACAATGGCAGGAGAAAGAAAGCTTCCCGCTGTCGGAAAAGTAATCAGCGGTACGCACGGCTATTTTTGGTGGAACAACAGTATTTGTTATGAAATAACTTCATTTGAAGCAAAAATCAAAACAAACCGTGAAACGATAAACTTTTCGGGGCAAATGTGGGACGACAGTAAACTGATGGGTGTGTCCGGTACTTGGACAGCGAAAATAAAGAAGATTTATTCAAGAGGCAAAACGTATGCGGAGAAACTCTCGGCAGGTATTGATGAGCGATTGTCGCTTATATCAAAATTGGAGGACCCCGATAACGGCGGTACAGAAAGAGTACAGCTTATGTCATGCTGGCTTGATGAACTTACACTTCAGGCATTTGAGAACGGAAAAATTATCGAAGATGAATTTTCGGGCGGATTTGTAGGATTTAAGTATCTTGATACAATCGCTGACCCGTGTGTATAAAAAGATTGTATTTTTAATGGTAGGGACACTAAAAAATTAACGGCTATACAGCTGGTTTTTTATTAAGAAAAAAGGAAGGGACACTAAAATGAATAAGGCTACAAAATTAACATTAGCAGAACTTTTACGACGTAAGGAGCAGATGATTGCGTCAAAGAAAATTAAAAAGACAATGGATTTATATATCAAGTCCATTGATTCGGTTATAACGATTGAAGAACCGGACGGAGCACTTTGCCGTGACGCAAATGATATGGAGGCAGGCGAGGGTGATAAATATATGTGCTATGAATGTATCAAAGAACCTGACATTAAGTCGAAGGAAGTACAGGACGCATTTGGCTGTGCAGTACCTATGGATATTGTTGAAATTATATTTGCACCGGGAGAAATACCGCAGATTGCGATTGAGTGTATGAAACTTGCCGGATATATGGGCGGTGTTGAAGCTGTAAAAAACTAATCCGGACAGACGGCGATATGCAGCTTATCCACTACTATTTGCAGAAAGGCTTTGATTGGGACAGACTTGCGGGTTTGTCGCTGTCTGAAAAAATATTCTTGAAAGCAAGCATGGAGCTTGCTGTTGAAGAGGAGGAAGAGAAGTATAAAGCTGTGTTAGGCGGTGGTCGGTAATGGCAAGAAATATAGGCGCAACCTTAAGTCTTAATAACGGTAACTTCTTCACCAACATGAAGTCTGCCATCAGTGCGAGTAATAACCTTAAAAGCACGCTGAACGGTACGACCACAGGCATGAAGACCTTTGGTTCGCAGTCGAGCAGTACGGGAAATATCATTACCTCGCTTGCCTCCAAAGCCGCCGTTGCGGTCGGAGCATTTGTCAGTATACGGCAAGCGGTTAATTTCGGCAAAGATGTTGTTAATACCGGAATGCAGTTTGAACAGGGTATGGCGAATGTGTCGGCTATATCGGGCGCAACGGGAGCAGAATTAACGGCACTTTCCGATAAAGCAAAGGAAATGGGCACAACCACAAAGTTCTCTGCGCTTGAGGCTGCCGATGCTATGAGTTACATGGGAATGGCAGGCTGGAACTCATCGCAGATGATTGACGGTATTGCGGGTATTATGAACCTTGCGGCGGCGTCGGGTGAGGAACTTGCGAGCGTGTCCGATATTGTAACGGACGCGCTTACAGCGTTTGGGTTAAAAGCAAGCGATTCCGCTCAGTTTGCCGATGTTCTTGCGGTTGCGTCATCAAAATCGAATACGAATGTATCGCTTTTGGGTGAGTCTTTTAAGAATGTGGCGGCTACGGCGGGAGCAATGGGTTATTCCATGCAGGACACTACCACCGCGCTCGGTCTTATGGCGAATGCCGGAATTAAAGGCTCTGATGCGGGTACATCTCTGCGCGGTGTGATGACAAGGCTTGCAAAACCTACCGCGGAAGTCAAACAGGCCATGACGGCGCTTGGTATATCCGCCGTTAATACGGACGGAAGCATGAAACCACTGTCAACTCTTATACCTGAACTGCAAACCGCATTCTCATCTCTGACAGATTCTGAAAAGGGTCAGTACGCGACTATGATTGCCGGAAAGAATGCACTGTCAGGCTTTCTGTCAATTGTAAACTCAAGCCCGGATGATTTTTACAGCTTATCGGACGCAATAAATAATTCCGAGGGCGCTGCTCAGTCTATGGCAGATACAATGAACGATACCGTAAGCGGAAAGCTGACACTTTTGAAGTCTCAGTTCGAAGGTGTAAAAATTGCTATTTTTGACGCGCTCGGCAGTTCACAGTTTAAGGGTGTGCTTCAATCAATGTCAGACGGACTCGGCGCATTAACACCGTCTATTTCAGGAGTTACAGTAGCAATCGGCAACGGACTGTTTTATGCAATACAAGGTATATATAATATCGGAATGACTGTATTTACTGCGGTGAAAACGGCTGTTGAAAACAATCAGCCTGCGATAGAGAGATTACATACGGCTTTTGATAATGTTAAGAACAGTATTATCAACGCTTTCAGCGGAAACGGCACTGCGCTTATACAGACGCTTGCGAATGTAATTATTCCAACGCTCTGCAATTCATTATCTTTGGTGCTTAATATTGCGTCCGGAGTTATTTCTGTTGCAAGTACGCTTTCACCTGTAATTGCCGGAATTGCAGGGGCTGTGACAGCCTATAAAATTGCCGTTACGGCGGCTAATGTTGTAGAAGGTATCCGTAACGGACTTATTGCCTTTTCGGCGGTTATGACGGGAACACAGGCGGCAGCATTTGCACCGCTGACCACTGCCACTATTGCTCAGATTGCGGCAACATCTGCGCTGAATGTTGTGACAGGCGTATTTGGTGCAATTATGACATTTGTCACATCGCCTATCGGATTGGTAGTTATAGCGATTGGCGCAGTTATTGCCATAGGTGTGGCGCTGTATAAGCATTGGGATACTGTCAAGCAATGGGCAGGCAATCTGTGGAACGGTATCAAAAATATTTTTAACGGTATAAAGAACACAATATCCAACGCTTGGAACGGCGTCAAGGAAACTGCGTCAAATGTATGGGGAGCAGTTAAAGATATTGTTTCCGAAAAGCTGAATAATATAAAAACCGCATACCAAGAGCATGGCGGAGGTATAAAAGGCGCTGCTGCAGGTGCTATGGAAGCCGTAAAAGGCTATTACACAGCAGGGTACACTTTTATCAATAATCTCACGGGCGGTAAACTCGGTCAGGTTGTTGACAGCGTAAAAACAAAGCTGTCTCCTATGGTGAACGCTGTAAAGGAGAAACTGTCAGGTGTTAAGGACGCGTTTGGAAGCGCATTTTCAAATGCGTTTGAATTTGTTAAGAATTCATATAACGAAGGCGCACTCAAGCCTGTGGTAGATAAGGTAGTCAGTGCGTTCAGCGCGGTTAAGACCACTATTGCAGAAAAATTTACAGGCATTAAAGATGCCATAGGAGAGAAACTGACTGCCGTTGGTGATGCCGCATCAGGTGTAAAGGATAAAATTGCAGCAAAGTTCACAACCGTTAAAGACGCGGTAGTTGAGAAGTTCAACAGCATAAAGGCCGGTGTTGCTGTGGCTCTTGCCCCGATAATTGACGTGGTATCCAATATTGTCGGCGGAATTCAAAGTGTTATTACAACAATTGTTGAGGGAATACGGACGCATATCGGAAACACGGCGGAAGCTGTAAGAACAACGATAACCAATATTATAGAGGGCATTAAGCTGAATTTTCAGAATTTCTTTACAAGCATAAGGACTGTTTTTGAAAATATAAAGGCGGCGGTGTCAGGAATATTTGAAGGGATAAAAACTGTTGTGTCAGGTGTGTTTCAGACAATTGTCGGCATATTCACTCTCAATCTTGACACCATAAAGGGCGGCGTGCAGAACGTTATAACCGGGATTACAGCGATAATTGACGGTGCAAAGCAGGTGGTTATAAATGTATGGAATGCGATAACCTCTGCCGCGACACTGGCGTTTAACAATATCAGAACAGTTGTAACAAATGTTATTGAGGAGATAAAAACTGTAATTCAAAGTATTAAGGATACATTCAGCAATGTGTTTAATTCCGTTAAGAATATTGTATCGAATGTCTTCAATTCTATAAAGACAACCATCAGTAACGTCTGGAAAGGTATAAAGAACTTAATCAAAGCGCCACATATCGTGCAGACGGGAACGATAAGCATTGCCAGAATCAGCACGCCGATACCGAAACTCGGTATTCAGTGGTATGCAAAGGGCGGTATTATGACGCGTCCGACAATTTTCGGAATGAACGGCGGCAATGCAATGGTCGGCGGCGAGTCGGGAGCAGAAGCCGTACTGCCTCTTGATATGCTATGGTCAAAGCTTGCGCAGTTTCTAACACCGCAGCCGGCGAGCGACAGACCTAATATCACTAACTATATTGAGGTAAAGGTGTATTCTGGCAATGACGATGATGAAACGCTTGCCAATAAGGTGGCTGCAAGGATTGTGGAGGTTATAGAGAATATGTAGACGGGAGGAACGGTATGGATATATATTTAAGCGTAAATAACAGAGCGGATATATTAAAAATTCCTGTTCTGCCTCCGTCATTCACGATAAGCAAGCCGCAGTCGCTGACAGCATTTGAAACAGTATCACAAGGAGAACTGCAGCTCATAGGAAGCCCGAAGTTGAAAAGTATTTCAATTTCGAGCTTTTTTCCTGTGCGCGATTATCCGTATCTTCGTGATACATCAATGAAAGGCTGGGAGTATGTCTACAAGATTGATACATGGATAGAGCAAAAACTCCCGATACGCCTTATTATTACCGATACGCCGATAAATATGGCAGTGGCAGTAAAGGATTTCAAATATACGATTAAAACGGACGGTGACCTGTGGTACACATTAGAGCTTGAGGAGTTTAATCTGCTCGGCTGGGAAAATCCGCAATCCGATGAGGAGGATGAAATTGATATGGAGGAATTAAATAAATTAAAAGAACAGGTTGAATATCTACTTGGCATTATTGAACCGTTGGCACATCCTATGATATACAATTATATTGATGAAAATATGCCGGAATGGGCAAGGGAAAGTGTGCAGAAGCTTGTTGACAAAGGAGTGTTAAGCGGTGACGGCGAAGGATGGAACTTAAACTATGACCAACTGAGAACGATAGTCTGGCTTGACAGATTGGGGCTGCTTGGATAATGGCGTCGGGAGTGGATGTGGCTAACAAAGCCAGAGCAGAGATGCAGGAAATCGGCGGTCAGTGCGGTAATAACAACAAATACACTCATTGGTATTCCGATAACGTGGACAACATTGGATATAACTTCTGGTGGTGTGCGGCTTTTGTCACGTATGTTGTCCGTCAATGCGGTGTTCCGACGAGTGTTGTGCCGAATTATGCGTACTGTCCGAACTGTATTGATTGGGCGCGGAGCAGAGGACGGCTGTATTCAAAATCTCAGCTTACAAGCGGAGCATATATACCGCAGCCGGGAGATATATTCCTGCGTGAGGGGCACACAGGTATTATAATATCGGTCAGCGGTAATCAGTTTACAACAGTTGAGGGAAATACAGGAGGTACGGAAAACTGCCGGACTGTGGGTAGCCATACTTGGACTTTTTCCGGTGGCAATTATGCATATGTGTTTAATCCGGATTATCCGGATAAAGTACAGAGCAATGGTTCATATTCTTCCAATGGAGTTGAAAGCTATATGTACTCGGAAAATTCCTACAGCGACAACAGCAATGCGAGCGTTGTATGGAATAACCGTGTTAAGGAGAATATCCATCCGAGAATGCAGAGCCTTGCCCCAATTGCTCCAACAGGACAACTGACATTATATGCAAACGATACGGATATAACGAAAATAGCCGGAAACCTTGCATGGAAAAACAGTATTTATGAACTCGCGACAACCATGTTTTTTGAAGTAGCAAAAACGGATGCGGCATATTTAAAGGATTTGATGTACACTCCTCAGGTAGGTGATATTGTACGCATGGTTACAAACACAGAAATTTTTCGAGGCGTAATAACAAAGGTGGATGACGGTGATGAAAACAGCAATAAATATACAGTGGTAGACCTTGGTTGGTATCTGAATAAGACAAGTCAGACGTATCAGTTCAAAAACATTTTTGTGTCAGACGCGATTCGTGAGATATGCGATGATCTGTCAATATCAATCGCTATGCTGCCGGAGCTTAATGTTAATATCAATCAGATATATTTTGATAAAACCATATCGGATATATTAACGGATATTCTTGATAGGTGTTACGGAGACTATAACTATGATTTTGTGCCGGAGGGATTGCGTATTTACAGAATAGGTGACCTTATTGCATATCCCGAATTTCGAGTGGCAAGTAATGTTGCGCAGGCATATTCGCCGGAGTATAAAGGCAGCGTAAGCCATAGCACATCCATTGAGGAAATGAAAAACTCAATTAAAATCACTTCGGAAAAGGATAATGTGTATACAGAATTGATGGTGCTACAAAATCGAGAGTTGATTGACAAGTATGGTTTTTTACAGAAAATCGTGAAGATTGATCCCGAAAAGGAAAACGCAGACGCTGTTGCAAAGCGTGAACTCAACGAAAACTCAAGAGAGAGTGAAACCTATTCATTTGAAATTGTGGAGAAGTATGACAGTTATACCAGAGCGGGTGAGATCATAGCGGTTGACGATACCAAGTACGTTATTGAAAGCACCGACCACAGTTTCAAGGATGGGTGGCATTATGATAAACTGGAATTACGGAAATTTTAGTCTGATTTTTTTGATTGCTTGTCTAATACGGATATGGTATAATTAAACTCAGAGTTAAATCGGAATATGTGAAGATGTTTTTGACAATAGCAAAGAAGTACAGCTTTGGAACTAACCATAACTGTACTTCTTGTTTTCGATGGTTAACTTAATACACTACGGCATCATCTGCAGTAAAACCGCCAAGCGAGTTTTCTTTTACCTGAATGCAGATATAAGTGAGTTCGGAATCATTTGCAGCGAAGAATTGTCTTTTTGCCATTGGGGCAATTTTTAACCAATCGCCTGCAGAAAGTTCTATTTCTTCGCTATCAATCACAGCTTTGCCTTTACCGGCGATAATACCGTAAATTTCTTCATTGTTCTTATGAGAATGAACGAATGGAATACTTGCACCGGCAGGAAGCTGATTGATGCTAATCTCTGCACCCGTTAAAGAAAGTTTTTCGTGAAGTTCTATTCTGCCTTCATTTCCGATGTTTGTTTTAGTGTAGTTTTTCATGATAAATACCTCCAAAATTTTTTAGCAATCTTTCCTTGCTTGACAATAGCTTATCACTGCACACATAGAAAAACAAGTACGCACTTTTTTATAACTATATACAATATTCAGAATGCGTGATATAATATGATGGTGAGGTGATAATGTATATGAAAACAAAAAGTGAATTACCTGATTGTCCGGTGGCAACAGCTGTGGAATTAATCGGTGGTAAGTGGAAACTACTAATTCTTCGTAATTTGAAAGCACGCCCATGGAGATTTAATGAATTGCAAAGAGATTTGGAAGGAATATCACAAAAGGTGTTAACCGACAGTTTAAGGCAAATGATTGATGATGGACTTGTCTATCGTCACGATTATCATGAATGGCCTCTGCGAGTAGAGTACGGATTGACAGAGCTTGGTCGACAGATGCTTCCGATTCTCGACGCACTTGCGGATTTTGGGAATTATTATAAATCAATCATTAATTAAAAAATGATAATTTTGATTTATACATTAGAATAACAAATTTCGGTTTATGGGCAAAATTAGGAATCATTTAGATATAATATATTAAAAACTTGGAGGGGTTATCAAATGACAGATACAATTAAAACATTAAAATCACGCCGTTCCTGCAGGAAGTTTGACGGCAGGCAGATTACAGATGAACAGCTTAATACAATACTCGAGGCGGGAATGTATGCGCCCACGGGAATGGGGAGACAGTCGCCTGTTATGGTAGTGGTTCAGGATAAGGAAACTGTTGCACAGCTTTCAAAAATGAATGCTACTATTATGGGAACTGACAGTGATCCGTTCTACGGAGCTGCCACAGTAATCGTTGTGCTTGCCGATAAAAATATCTCCACATATCTGTATGACGGCTCATTAGTAATGGGAAATTTGATGAACGCAGCCGAAGCGGTAGGTGTACAGTCCTGCTGGATACATCGCGCAAAAGAAGAATTTGAGAGCGAGGAAGGCAAAGCTTTACTAAAGAAATGGGGCATTGACGGCGATTATGAAGGTATCGGTCACTGCGTACTCGGATATGGAGAAAAAGCTCCGTTAAAACCGCGTAAGGATAACTATATTTATAGGGTATAAAATCGGTTTTATGAAAATGTATGATTAAAGGTAGATGGGATTTTTGAATACAGTTGAAGAACGCATTGACCCGTCAATGGTATTTCAGACGGAATTTGAGGAATGGGTGAATGACGGATGCAAAAAAGCTGAGGAATTAATGGGTAATTCCGATAAAGAAGATAAATAAAGTCAGAGGCGTATCATAAATGATGCGCTTTTTTCATGCTCTGAAAGGAGAAATTATGGGCGGTATAACAGATTTAGCAAGGCATATAAAAGACAGGGACAATCCCTCGCCGTACACGCCGATGTTCGGTAAAATAATATCTTTGCCGGAACTCACTATACAGCTCGGAAACAGGATACTGCTTGACGCGGATGACATCAAAGCTACGTTTGATATATATGAAACGCAGACCTATGATAACCATACGGAATACATACATCTCGGCAAAGAAGTTGTGCTGCTGCCATATAATGAAGATAACAAATTTGTTGTAATTGGGGTAATTCAATGAAAAATACATTTGACTTTGATTTCAAAAACGGTGAGTTCAGAATGAAGAACGGTAATCCTGTAGTGCTGACGGGTATTGACGCTCTTAAGCTGTGGATAGAGAAAACCATACGGACACAGCTTAACCGATATTCTATATATAAAAATCGGCAATACGGCGCTAATATTGAGGATTTGGTAATAGGCAAAACCTACGGCATGGACTTTGCAGAATCGGAGCTACACCGCGAGATTGAAACAGCTCTGCTTCAAAATGAGGACATATACAGTATGGACAGCTTTTCAGCCGTAAACCGTGGTTCTGAGCTTAATCTATCATTTACACTTGCTACAAGCTATGGAGCGATTGCGGAGGTGTATAAGTTTGACACTTGAAGAGATAATTGAATATATGCTGTCGAGCGTACCGGATGAATACGACATCTCGGTTGGCTCGTTTTTTTATGACCTTCTTTATCCTGTGGCGGAACAGGTGTATTTGCTTCAAAACAAGATAAAGACTCTGTCAACAAATACTTTTGCACTTACAGCAACAGGGGAGTACCTCGACCGTAAGACGGCGGAGCAGGGTATCACGCGAAAGGCTGCCACCTATTCAAGAGGAATAGTACGCATCACGGGAAATCGCGGTGAAATAGTATCGAAAGGCTCAAAGGTTGCCGCTGACAATATTCTGTTTTCTGTGGACGAAACTATGAGCGTTCCCGAAAGCGGATATGTTGAATTGACTGCCACTTGCACAACTGCCGGAAGTATAGGAAATGTTAAGGCGGGCGAAATAAACCGATTTCCCGTAACATTGCCGGGACTTACTGCCGTTGAAAATATAACGGATTTCACAGGCGGTTATGATGCGGAAAGTGACGCTGATTTACTTGAACGCTATCTTGAAAAGGTATCGCGTCCGAACGTAAGCGGAAACAAGTATCACTATATCGAATGGGCAAAAGAGGTTGTTGGTGTCGGTGAGGTGCGTGTTATTCCTCTATGGAACGGAGCCGGAACGGTTAAAGTGGTCATTGTAGATACAGATAATCAGCCTGCTGATGCTGAACTGATTGAAAAGGTGAAAACACATATTGATGAAAACCGACCGATTGGTGCGGATGTCACGGTTGTAAGCGCAACTGCTCTTACGGTGAATATCACCGTCAAACTGACTACAGACGAAACGCCGGATATTCAGCAGAAAATGGAAGATTCAATAAAAAGCTATCTCTCGACAGACGCACTTAAACGAGCGTATATATCCTATGCTAAAATAGGCAGCCTAATTTTATCGGTTTCGGGAGTGGAGGACTACACAAATTTTAAAATAAACGGCGGAACGGCGAACATCACAATCGAAGACGGCGCTGTGCCTGTCTTAGGGAGCGTGGTGATTTCATGATTGTGAGACTCCCTGACTATTATAGGAAATCAAAGGTTGTAAAAGACCTGTACGCTGTAATTCAAAAGCTGCTTGATAAAGTAGCGGAAGATATTTCAGCGGAGGACTTGAGGTTATTCATAACTACAACCGATAACTTCTCATTGCATGAAAAGGATGTTGTATTGCCGGAAATTAGCGCGGACAATGAGACAAAACGCGCGAGGGTGATTGCGCGATTACAGGGAAATAATCTGCTTACCAAAGCGGAGCTTGAACGGCTTATTCGCATTTATGACAAGACAGGCTGCACAATAACGGAGGATTTTGCAAATTATACTGTAAACATTTTATTTGGAGGCAGGACAGGTATTCCGTACAATCTTGAACAGATATGTGAGGCCGTAGAAGAGGTAAAACCCGCGCATATAAAAGTAAATTATGAGTTTCTGCGCAATACATGGGGAGATGTGAGACGCAAGCTTGGAACATGGGGAAATGCAAAAGTATTTACATGGGAAGGCGGTCAGAATTATGACGGAAGGACGTGGTTATATGTAGATAACAATAATGTGTATTTAAGAGAAAACGGTGCGAATGCGTATGTGGTTTTGAAAAATGACGAACCGTATGCACATTTGTTGTAAGGGACACTAAAAAGAGAGGGGACACTAAAATGGAATATACACAGAATTATAAATTCAGACTTCCGGCGGATTCGGATATTATTGACATCGGTGATATAGATGAGAATTTTATAAATGTGGACGCTCTGATAGCTACTTTGCGGTCGGACAAAGCGGATAAGAATTCACCAAGCTTTACAGGGACACCAAAGTCAACTACGCCGACTTCATCGGACAATTCCACGAGGATTGCCACGACCGCGTTTGTGCAGGCACTCATATCAAGCCTGCAAACAGCGGTAAATACCTCAATTGCAAATAAAGCTGATAAAAATTCACCAACATTTACGGGAACGCCGAAATCGACTACACCAACCTCATCAGACAATTCCGCGAGGATTGCCACGACCGCTTTTGTTCAGGCAATCGCAAATGATTTGGAGGAAAAAATAAATGCCATAAAGGTTTTTGTCGGAAATGCTTACTTGAGTGACGTTGTTGAATTTCTGACAATGGAAATATGCCGTATTCAATACGGAGGTCACAGTGAGTATGAATTTTATAAAATCAGATGTATAGGATGCCAATTAAAAACCGGGGATTATGTGTCGAATGAATCGGGTCAGTATACGCAATATGGCAGCCGAAACTCCGGCACGGGTGATTTTGTTATAGGCTTTAATCCCGATTTGCTTGTCGCTCTGCCTATAACCGCAGTAACTTTGGATAACTGCTTTTATGTAGGTGCTGCAAATACCTCATATAAAACGGTGTCTGTTACGGATATAACAAATTGGACAGACGAGCGGGAAGAAGATGATGCAACATATGCCAAGTACGATGTTGCTGTGATTCAAATAAATAATAATTGATAGTGTTTATGAAAGACGGTGATTTATATGTCGGAGGATATTCGTTTGGCTAAAGGCGAAGATATGGATGCGCTTAAAGAAACGGTAAATGCTCACATAGGTGATGATTACATCCATGTAACCGCAATGGATAAGGAAAACTGGAACGGCAAAGCGGATTTGTCACTTTTGGATACGGAAGGCTATTTAAAGAAAAAGCTCGTCGGAGCATTGCCGTCGCTGTCAGCCGAATTTGATTTTACTGACGGTGTTTCTAAATTCAACGAGTCGAACCGCTGCACTGCAACGGTCGAGGAGGACGGCGGGGAAATATATCAGAAAATAACGACAGCCTCCAATGCCGCGAATGCATATGCGTTCGCTTTTTTAGATTTTTCTAAATATACAAAGGGAGCAAAGGAAATCATCATTGAATTTGACACAAAAATCAACGGTGACAGGTGGTATATCGGACTGTCGGATTTAAGTCAGCGTCCGGGCGAATCGTACAGAACGGCATATGACCATACGGGAGTTGTGTTTTCGCAGGGAACAAAGGACGGAAACTATTATTATATCAACGATAACCTCACATGGAAGGACAGCTTTTTTAACGGCTGGGTACATAGCTCTATCACGATAAATTTTGATGAGAAAACCGTTGCATATCAAATATCAAACGGAAATACATCTGCCACATTAAGCGGTAAGATTTCGTTTTATGACGAAGCAGCCGAACAGGTGACAGGACTTGAAATTTATTCGTATGTAAACAATGTTGAGATGTGCATTGACAACATCAGCATCGCATCAAATTTCGGCGGAGAGCGAGATGAACGCACTGTTTATGTCATATCTGAGGACGGTGCCTTTGCCGAGTACATCTATATAGACGGTAAGCCTGAGTGCATCGGACGAAGTGATATAGCCGAAAAGGTTAATGATTTGCTCGAAAGAGTAATTGCATTAGAAAATAAATAAGGGAGGAAAGCCAATGGAAAGCACAATTATTGTAGCGGTACTGTCGCTGATAGGAACGCTCGGCGGTTCGATTATCGCAGGTATTGTTTCAAACAACAAAACTCTGTACAGAATTGAGCAGCTTGAGCGGAAAGTGGAGAAGCATAACAGTGTTGTTGAGCGTATGGCGATTGCTGAAAATACACTTAAATCTCAGCAGCACCAAATTGATGAACTGAAGGGAGAGAAGCAAAATGATTAACTGGAAAGTAAGATTAAAGAATCCGATGTTCTGGGCGCAGCTGGCAATGTCGGTGATTATGCCTATACTTGCATATCTCGGTCTTACAGCAGAGGATTTAAGTTCTTGGACAAGGCTTGGTGATGTGCTTTTGCAGGCAATATCAAGTCCGTATATTTTGGGACTGGTTCTTGTAAGTGTATACAATGCAATTACAGACCCGACAACAAGCGGATTTACGGACAGTAAGAGGGCGCTTACATATGATAAGCCGAATAACGATAAGGAGAGCAAAATATGAGCGCAGCAGATAAGGTTATAGAAATAGCCGAGAATGAGGTCGGCTATCTTGAAAAGGCAAGTAACAGTAATTTATACGAAAAAAATGCCAATGCCGGAAGTAATAATTATACTAAGTATTGGGCGGAGATAAAGCCGGAATATCAAGGTCAGCCGTGGTGCGCCTGCTTTGTAACGTGGTGTTTCGTACAGGCATTCGGTAAAGATAAAGTGGCACAACTGCTTAAACATTATCCATATGTGTACTGCCCGACAATGTCGGGTCTTTTTAAATTGTACGCAAATCCCCAAAGGGGCGACATTGTTATTTTCAAGAATAACGGAACATTCACACATACGGGAATTGTAACAAACGTGAACGGTGATTATTTCACTACGATTGAGGGCAACACCTCTGGTGGCTCTGCGATAATCGCCAACGGCGGTGGTGTATGCAGTAAAGGTTATCATAACAGTAACCTGCCGGGTACGAAATTTTGCAGACCGGAGTATAGCTTAGTGGAGGAGGATGAACTTATGAGCAAGGAATATGAGGAACTGAAAGCGAAAATAGCAGAACTTAAGGCTGCCGTTGATGAACTGAAAGGTAAGATGATTTACAACTATGTGGATAAAAATATGCCCTCTTGGGCAAGACCGACCATTCGAAAGATGATGGACAAGGGATTTCTGCAAGGTGATGAAAACGGCTGTCTTGGACTGACGGACGAACTGCTGCGTGTATTTGTGATAAACGACAGAGCAGGAGTTTACGACCATAGATGGGACGGCACAAGCGAATAATTAATTTTATGCCCGTTAGAGATTGATTTCTCTGACGGGCATTATTTTTTGATTTTTGGTTCTTGTCACTGACAATAGTGTCCTTTTATTGTTAGAAGGACTAATTTTTTATAAATAACGGAGGTAATCGCAATGGAAGAAAACAAAGATGTATTGTTGTCAATCGGAGAAAAATATATGCTTACCATAAAAGAGGCGGGCGCATATTTCAATATAGGAATCAAAAAAATGCGCAGAATTGCTGAGGATAATCTCGGAGTTTTCTCGGTTTACAGCGGTAACAGGTATTTAATAATACGACCAAAATTCGAGGAATATATCTGCCAAACTTCTACGATATAAATTGATTTTATTTGCCGTAAGTAGTTGACTTTCAGCGCCTTTAGAGTGATATATAGTGTAAGCTGAATTTGGCTTAGAATCAATGACAGGAGGATTTTTATTATGGTAGGCGGGCTAAAACCGAGCGAAAAGTACACGCTTTTAATAAGAGAGGCGGCAGAGTATTTCGGGATTGGTATTAAAAGAATGAGACGGTTGGCTGAGAATAACGATGGTGATTTCAGCTTTTATGCAGGGAACAGATATGTTATTATCAGACCGAAGTTTGAGGAATACTTACTTAAAAAAGCGGAGAGGAGAACGGACAGTTATGCAGAGAGTGGCAGCAGAGAATAAGGATTTATTAAATCCGTCAGAAACAATTGAATATTTTAAACTTAGCAGAAGAAAGTTTTATGCTCTTATCAGAGAAAAGCCGGATAATGATTTTATCATTCTCTATGGTAACCGCAGGCTGATCATCCGAACGGCATTTGAAAAGTATATCTTAAAACACCCGGAGCTTAGGAGGCGCAGATAATGGGCATCAGAGGAAGAATAAGACGAGATTCAAAACACAGAGTTTTGAGGGCTGGAGAGTCAATAAGAGCGGACGGAAAATATCAGTTTAAGTATCATATAGCAGGCAAACCGCATTTTGTGTACAGTTGGAAACTTGAACCTACGGACAAATTACCTGCAGGAAAGAAACCGTGTCTTTCACTGAGGGAACTTGAAAAGCAGATAGGATACGACTTGGAATCGCAGTTAGATCCGATGAAAAGAAATATAACAGTGAACGAACTTGTAGAGCGATACCTATCCACAAAAACAGGAGCAAAACACAGTACAGTTGCAAACTATAACTTTGTAAAGAATATCTTGAAAAAAGAGGAATTTAGCGAGGCGAAAATAGCAGACGTTAAAACATCGGATGCAAAACTTTTCCTTATTAAAATGCAGAGTGACGGCAAAGGTTACAGTACAGTCAAGTCGGTACGCGGAGTTCTAAGACCTGCATTTCAGATGGCTGTTGATGATGATATTTTAAATAAGAATCCATTTGAATTTCAGCTTGCCGGAGTTGTGGTGAATGATTCACATACACGAACTGCAATAACAAGAGAGCAAATGCGACAGTTTTTGAAATTCGTGCATGATGATAACTGCTATTGTAAGTATTATGAGGTGGTTTATATCCTATTCCATACAGGAATGAGAATATCGGAATTCTGCGGTTTGACACTCAAAGATATTGATTTAAAGAACCGAATTGTAAATATTGACCATCAGCTTCAGAGAACCTCAGATATGCAATATGTAATTGAATCAACGAAAACCAATGCCGGAACAAGAAAACTTCCGATTACCGAGGAAGTGGCAAGGTGCTTTAGGACAATAATAGAGGACAGAGAACCGCCGCAAAGAGAAAAATTCATTGATGGATATGCCGGATTTATGTTCTATGACAAAGACGGAAATCCGCTTGTAGCAATGCACTGGGAACACCGATTTAACAATATGGTCAAACGATACAATGAAATCTATCGGGTTCAGATGCCAAACATAACACCGCATATTTGCAGACATACATACTGCTCGAATATGGCGAAATCGGGAATGAATCCTAAGACATTGCAGTACCTTATGGGGCATAGCGATATCGGCGTGACCTTGAACACATACACACACCTCGGACTGGAGGATGCGGCAGGTGAACTTAAACGTATGGAGGACTTGGAGAACGCAAGAAAGGAGCTTGATAAAACTTCCAGCAGAAACACGGTAACACAGAAGATGTTTCGAGCGGTTTGATGAATATATGAGTAAGGACGGCACTCAGGCTATGGCTTGGGTGCCGTTTTTTTGCTACAGTTCGTTGTTTTCACTACTGTTTTGTGTAAAATTTTGTCGGCATTGTGAATTGATATGATGTGTGGAATATGGTATAATTATTTAGATGTATAAATCAAAATTTGCGGAGGTATACGAAGATGTACGATTGCGGTTTTACAAAAGAGAATAACTGGTTTCGATATCGTGCCGGAGCAATTGTAATAGAAAATGGCTGTGTATTGTTTGCAGGTAATGAAAATGAAAACTACCTGTATTCCATAGGCGGTGGAGTTCATATGGGAGAAACGGCTGAGGAAGCAGTAGTGCGAGAAGTGTTTGAAGAAACGGGCATACATTACGAAATAGAAAGGTTGGCAGTTATCCACGAGAACTTTTTCAGCGAGAATAGCGGGACATTGAAAGGATTAGATTGCCACGAAATTTCTTTCTATTTCTTGATGAAACCAAGAGGAACACAAGAGCTTAACAGCAATAGCACAACGAATGGGGTAAAAGAAGAAATGCATTGGATACCCATAGAAGATTTAGATAAATATAGGGCTTTTCCAAGTTTTTTGAAAGATTATCTCAGCAAAGAGCATTCCGGAATTGAGCATATAATAACCGATGAAAGATAACGTCAAATTCCAGTTTATCGAACAAAAAACAAGAATAAATCCCTTAGTAGTAAACACCCCCAATTTTTACTACGATTCTACTACTAACGGTGTCCGCAATTTGCACTCATCTGCCATATTTTGCACAGTGCGTTCTGCCAAACGCTGTTTTTGATGCGTTTTGTAAATACCGCAAATATGGGCAAAACACGGCACTTTACGGCTTTTTATGAAAGGAAAAGATTATGATTAAGATACTATTTGTCTGCCACGGCATGCTGGATAATTAGTGCGGTCGGAATAGCCACCTATGTGAGCAAAACGTGGCAAATCATACCCTTAGAAAACCAATTTACTACATTTCTACTACTATTCTTGGTATTAGTTTGTTATAGTATAATTTTGACTTGAAAAACGTGGCAAATCGGGGCATTTCAAGGCATTTGCAGACTAATGTTAAAAGAAATGTATGTTTGCTATCAGATTATTTTCAGTATATTTATAGCATTTTCGTACAATGGTGTGATTACATGAGATATTGATATATTTATATAATAACATTTAAACTAGGATTATATGATGAATACATTTTGTGCAAATAGCACTTAGACTATGGTTTAAGTGCTATTTTTTGTCTGCTTTTTTGTTGAAAAATGTCGGAATTGTAAATTGATATGATGTATGGCATATGGTATAATTAAAATAGATTAAGATAATTAATACACTTGTAAAAGTGAGGGTAATTATAATGAAAAATACTAATAAAGTATCAATAAAAACAATTTCAATAAAACATTTTCGTTCAATAACATCGGTTAATATTTCGGCGGATAAACTCAATATATTTGTTGGATTAAATGATGTTGGAAAATCTAATATTCTTAAAGCATTAAATCTTTTCTTTAATGGCGAAACAGATTATAATCAGGGCTTTGTGTTTGAAAAAGATTTTTCCAAATTATTTCCTGAAAAGAATAAAAAAGCAAAAGAAATTGAAATAAAGATAACTTTTGATATACCAAAGAACTATAAAGATTCAGGGGAATACATATGGACGAAAAGTTGGAGACAACAAGGAATTGTAAAAGACGAAATTGCCTCCAAACAAGGTGGAACAATTCCATCGAGATCTAAAATCCCTAATTTATTAAAAAAAATAACATTTAGATATGTACCCGCAGTAAAAAGTAGTGACTACTATAATTTTTTACTTATAGAATTATATAAGGCAGTGTCATCTGCAGTAGATAGTCCATTAAAAATAGCATCTAATGAATTTTCACAAACTTTGCGAAAATACACATCGTCTTTAAGTAAATTATTATTAGAACATATTGACTTAAAAAGTGAACTATCGCTACCTGAAAATTTTTCGGAAATATTTGAAATGTTGATGTTTAATACCCAGAATACTGATTCTAATATACAGATTCCTTTACAATTAAGAGGTGATGGAATTCAAGTTAGACATATTCCAATTATTTTGAAATATATTGCTGATGAAGATTATAAAAAATTAAATTCACGTGGAGCTGTTAAAATAACTACTATATGGGGGTTTGAAGAACCTGAGAATGGATTAGAATTGAGAAAAGCATTTGAGATGGCTGATGAATTTTATGGATATTCAAATGATATACAAATTTTTGTTACAACTCATTCTCCTGCATTTTATTCAAAAAAAGAAGAAGTTGGTGTAAAAATATTATTCGTAAAAAAGAATCCAGAAACGAAAAATACTATTGCCGCAACAAGTCCGGATATAAAATTTATAAATGAAAGTTTAGGCTTAATGCCTATTGTTGCACCGTATATTGCAGAAAAAAATAAGCAAATCTGTCAAATTAAAGAACTATGGAAAAATGAACCGCTTATAGATTAACCAACAATTATGGTAGAAGGCATTACTGATAAAAAGTATTTAGAAATGGCTATAGATTCGCTATCAATCAACTTAAAAAGTAAATTGGAAAACAATGAATTAAGAATTATTACACGCGAAAAAAATGGTGCTGGAACCACCTTAATTAAAAATTGGGTATTTGCGTGGTTGCATTCTGGAAATAAATCTAAAATGATGGCTATTTTTGATAGAGATGAAGCAGGAAAGAGTGCTATAGACAGCATTAAGGAATATAGACCATATCAAGAACAAAATAACAAAACACATGTAATAGCAGTACCATTGGAACCATCGGATAATATTATTAATTTATACAAAGTGAATTTTAATATTCAGTATGAAATAGAACATTTGCTAAGCATTGAAACTTGGGAAAAAGCAATTAGAAAAAAATATGTATCAGCAAGAACGTCTAAAGAATTATTGATTTCTTGCAATAGAAATTTAAAAAGAAATGAAAGTATTGATTCTATAATGGAAGAAAAAATATCAAATGAAAAAATACGTGAAACTATTGCAAATTACAATCCTCATAAGGATAAGAAAGCACAATTTTGTGATATGGTAGAAAAACTATATGAAAAACAAGAAATAAAAAATATTTTTGATGGTTTTCAAAAAACTATTATAAAGATAGAAGATTATTTTGACAAATGAGTTTCATCAAAAGAAGTTATCAATATTTACTATGTTTTTACTACTAACCGTTGCATTGATTTGCCGTATTTTATCTAGTTTCGGATTTTAGATGGTAATTAAAATATGATGTGTGTGAGTTTCTGTTGTCACGGCATGCTGGATAATTAGTGTAGTCGGAAGAACAACTATGTGAGCAAAACGTAGCATTTGCATACGAATATTAAAAGAAATGTATATTTGCTATCGGATTATTTTCAGTATATATAGCATTTTCGGACAATGGTGGATACAGAAGCATAGGCTATTGTTATTGGTGATGGCACTACATCTGATTTATATAATAACATTTAAACTAGGATTATATGATGAATATATTTTGTACAGATAGCATTCAGACTACGACTTGAGTGCTTTTGGAAATTTAGCTTTTTGTTAAAAAATATCGGAATTGTAAATTGATATGATGTATGGTGTGTGTTATAATTATATAATAGACAAATTGAAATTTATATAGTTGATAAATTTTTATTTTACGGGCAATTGATTATGCTACAAAGTGACAAATGATAAATATACAAGGAGAATATTGATATGAAAAATAGAAGAAAGTTTTCTGTTTTTATAAGTTCTACATATGAAGATCTTAAGGAAGAAAGACAAGCTTTGATAGGTGTAGCATTAGAAAATAATTTTATTCCTATAGGAATGGAGCAATTTCATGCTGCACCTACAAGCCAATGGAATGTTATAACAAAGATGATTGATGAGTGTGATTTTTACCTTTTGGTTATTGGCGGTCGGTATGGATCAATCGATGAAGAAACCGGTATAAGTTACACAGAGAAAGAATACAATTATGCAAAAACTAAAGGACTACCAGTGCTTGTACTGATTAAGAATTCTTCGGCTATTACTGAAAGTGAAAAGGATACTGGAGATGATAAGTATGATAAAATGAGAAAGCTTGATGAGTTCAGAGAAAAAGTCAAAAATGATAAAAATACTGTTGATTTTTTCTCTGATATAAACGACTTAAAATATGCGGCATCACCGACATTTAGCAATGCCATTAATTATGTTGATGATAATGCCGGATGGGTTCGATATCAAGATGTAGTAGATGTAATTAATGAAGATGTAGAAAGACGAAATAAGGCAAATGCTGAACTTGGAGAGCGTCAACAGAAAATGTTAGAAAATATGAAACTAATGATTTCTCAATTTGGCAATAGACTAACTGATTTGGAGAATAACAAATTAATCATAGAGGAAATTCCAACAGTAACAAATGAAGATATCAACAAATTATTTCAGGATGAAAAAGAAACATTAATTATTGGAAATCAAGAGAAATATAAATCAGTTGTAGGTCAAAATGATGTCGGTAACATTTCTATAGAATCCGCATTTCTGTTAGTGTATGCAGCTGAGGGTAATGGTCAAATTATGAAGATACAAACTATTGGCACACCTACTCAGGTTTTTACATCAGGTAAGAATTTTATGGCTGATTATTCAAAAAGGGAGTCAGCAAGGTGGGTAGAAGCTTTAGACCGACTTATAGAATGGGGATGGGTTAAAGATGTAAGTTATAAAGGTGAAATATTTGAATTGACAGGGACTGGCTATAATAAGGCGGATTGGTTGAAGGATGGTATGAAAATTGATACATCAAAAGACCCGCTTGATGAGTTAAAAAAGTTTGAAGATTGATTTTTTATGAATATGGTAGTTAAAACTTAAAGTTTATAAATTAGATTCAAAAACATCTGAAAATCCCTTAGTAGTAAAGCTTTTAATTTTTACTACGTTTTTACTACTAACCGTTGCATCAATTTGCCGTATTTTTCCCCGTTTCGTATTTTTGTGACAGAATTGGGGGCAAAATAACCGCTCGGATATGCTCGGCAAATCGGGGCAAATCAGAGCAAAACTCAGCATTTTAGGAGGTACTTGAAAAATGATTAGGATACTTTTCGTTTGCCACGGCAATATATGCAGGTCGCCGATGGCGGAGTTTGTGATGAAAGATTTAGTTAAAAAGGCAGGGCTTAGTGATGAGTTTTTCATAGCGTCTGCGGCAACGAGTACAGAGGAAATCGGGAACGGTGTACATTATGGTACGCGCAAAAAGCTTGCGGAATTCGGTATTTCCGTTGACGGAAAATATGCGGTTCAATTAAAAAAATCCGACTATGCCAAATATGACTACATTATCGGTATGGACAATTACAATTTACGAAATATGAAACGTATGTTACCGAATGATACCGAAAACAAAATACACCTTTTACTTGATTGGTCCGACAATCCGAGAGATATTGCGGATCCATGGTACACAGGTGATTTTGATGTGACATACAATGATGTACTTGAAGGTTGCACTGCTTTACTCAAGGAAATCAAAAAAGAGCTTTAAAGCTCTTTTTTTATACCAAACACCTCAAAAATATTATACATTAAAATATAAAAAAATACAATTTATTTGTTACTAAAGCCGAAATCGGTGGTATAAATAAAATAGAAAGGAAGTGAGTTAGTATGAAAATCACATTTTTAGGTGCGGCACACGAAGTTACGGGCAGTTGTACGCTAATAGAAACGAACGGAAAAAATATTCTTGTTGACTGCGGAATGGAACAAGGTGCTGATATATTTGAAAATCAAGAAATCCCCATAAATCCAAATGATATTGAATGTGTATTGCTTACTCATGCACATATTGACCATTCGGGTAATTTGCCGTTACTTTACAAAAACGGTTTTCGCGGTAAAATTTACGCGACGAATGAAACATCCGATTTATGCGAAATAATGTTGCCGGACAGTGCGCATATTCAAGAAACTGAGGCGAAATGGCGAAACAGAAAAGCAAAGCGTGCCGGCAGGGAAGAATATGTTCCGATTTATGATATGGACGATACTATCGGTGTACTTCAGCAATTCCGTCCGTGTAATTATGATGAGAAAATAAGAATTTTGGAAAATGTCGAAATAAGATTTCACGATATAGGTCACTTGCTCGGCTCGTCTTGTATAGAAATTTGGATAACAGAAAGCGGTATTACAAAGAAAACAGTTTTCAGCGGTGACGTGGGAAATACAAATCAACCGATTATAAAAGACCCGACTCCGATTTATGATACGGACGATACCGATTATCTTGTTATAGAGTCCACCTACGGAAACAGATTTCATACGGAAGTACCTGATTATATAACATTGCTTGCGGGGGAATTTCAGAGAACATTTGACAGGGGCGGAAATGTTGTTATACCGTCATTTGCTGTAGGCAGAACGCAAGAGCTTTTATACTATATACGTCAGATTAAAGAACAAAATCTTATAAAAGGTTACGGTGATTTTTCTGTGTACGTGGACAGTCCTTTGGCGAATGAGGCTACCGCAATATTTTTACAGTGTGACGTAAAATGTCTGGACGAAGAAGCAAGAGCGTTGGTGGACAGCGGTATAAATCCGCTTACATTCAGCGGATTAAAACTTGCCGTTTCAACTGACGAGTCTGTTGCAATTAATTTTGACGAAAAGCCGAAAGTTATAATATCGTCAAGCGGTATGTGTGAGGCGGGAAGAATACGGCATCACTTAAAACACAATTTGTGGCGAAGAGAATGTTTGATTTTGTTTGTCGGCTATCAGGCAGAGGGAACGCTCGGCAGAATGTTGTGTGACGGTGTTAAGAATGTAAAACTGTTTGGTGAGGATATAGAAGTAAATGCCGAAATTAAAATGCTTGACGGAATAAGCGGACATGCAGACAAGAACGGTCTTATAAAGTGGCTTAAAACATTTAAGAAAAAGCCTGAAATTGTTTTTGTTAATCATGGCGAGGAAAAGTCTTGCGATGAATTTACCGATTGTATCAGAAATGAATACGGCTATAATTCTGTTGCACCGTACAGCGGTACTTGTTACGATTTGCTGACAGGTGAAGTGGTTGTACAGACGTACGGCATACGCGTGCAGAAAAAGAAAACTACAAAACGTGCTGCGACTGTATTCGGCAGACTTATTGCCGCGGCGGAAAGATTGCTTGCAGTTGCAAGAAGTTGTGAGGGAATGGCCAATAAAGATTTGGCAAAGTTCGCAGACCAGATTGATATGTTGTCTGAAAAGTGGAAAAGATAGATAACCACCCCACATTCTACTGTGTCAATAACTCCCCTTAAGGGAAGCCATACAAAAAGTCTCTCTTTGAGGAGAGGTGTCACGAAATGAAGGAGCGGCGGCAAAAAGAAAAAGCATAAGAAAACCACCCCACAGTCGACTGCGTCGACAACTCCCCTTAAGGGAAGCCATACAAAAAGCCTCTCCTTGAGGAGAGGTAGTACGAAGTGACGGAGTGGTGGCAAAAGCATAAAGCATAAAGCATAAGAAAGCCACCCTACAGTCGACTGCGTCGACAGCACCCCTCAATGGGAGCCATACAAAAAGCCTCTCTTTGAGGAGAGGTGGCACGAAGTGACGGAGTGGTGGAAAAAAATAAGGACGGTCAATGACCGTCCTTATTTTGTATAATCGCTCCAACCGTCTATTGCACTGTCTTGAATTGCTCTGAAAAGTCTTTTTCTAAGTCCGGGATACATTTCCTTTTCAAGACGTTTAATAAGATCTTTCATATATTGACGTTGCGTATATCCGTCAGCAGGACAAGGATTGTGAACAACGGGAATATCATAATTTTTAACCACACCCCTAATATCACGTTCGCGAACGTAAATCATAGGTCTGATTTGATACATATCAGTGCGGTCGAGATATGTAACAGGCGAAAAACAATGTATTCTGCCCTCGTGCATAAGGCTAAGGAAGAATGTTTCAAGCACATCATCATTATGATGACCGAGTGCAACTTTATTGCAGCCGTTTTCAATTGCCATATCATTTAACGCACCGCGGCGCATTTTTGCACACAATGAGCAAGGATTGGATTCTTTTCGTATATCAAAAATAATCTCTTTAATATTTGTTTTCTTAACCTTATATTCAACGCCCAAATCATCACACATTTTTTGTACTTTTGAATAATCGGCATCATATCCCATATCCAAAGTCAATCCCATAACGGTAAATTTTTTCGGATAGTATCGCGAAAGTTCCGCAAGCACATTAAGCAGTACAAGACTGTCCTTACCGCCGGAAACACCGACGGCAATTTTATCGCCGTCCTCAATCATATTATACTGTTCAATAGCACGCCTTGTAAGACTTACTACCTTTTTCATATTATTCAGCCTTTCCTGTTATTTTACCGCCTTGATAGCTTCGGTTAAGTCAACCTTATCCGTATAAAGTGCCTTACCAACGATAACACCCTCAACACCTGTTGTAACAAGTGACTTGATGTGGTCAAGACTTCCGACACCGCCCGAGGCGATAATATCGGCATTTACCGCACTTGCCATTTCAGCCATTGCGTTTACGTTAGGACCGGCAAGTGTACCGTCGGTTGCAATATCCGTATAAACGATTGTCTGTACGCCGATATTTACCATTTTCTTTGCAAATTCAACAGCGGTAAAATCACTTGTTTTTTCCCAACCCTCGATAGCAACCATACCGTCTTTTGCGTCAATACCGATAACGATTTTTTTGCCGTATTTATCAACGGCACGTTTAACAAATTCACTGTCTGAAACGGCTTTTGTACCTATGATTACTCTGTCAATACCACAGGCAAGTTTTGCCTCAATATCCTCAATAGTACGAATACCGCCGCCTGTTTGTACGGGAACATTGACGCTTTCGCATATTTCTTTGATTTTTGCGGCATTTACGCCATGACCTTTTAAAGCACCGTCAAGGTCGACAACGTGGATATATTCACCGCCAAGACTTTCCCATTTTTTAGCTATTTCGGCAGGGGAGTCACCGTATACGGTAACGTCCGAAAATTGTCCCTTGAACAATCTCACGCATTTACCGTCTTTTATATCAATCGCAGGGTAAATTCTCATTTTGTAATTCTCTCCTCAAACTGTTTTACAATATTCATAATACGTTCTGTTTCCATTTTCATACTAACCTTGTTTACAACAAAACGTGCACTTAGAGGGCATACGTCCTCAAGAACGTCAAGACCGTTTTCGTAAAGTGTTTTACCTGTTTCGACAATATCGACAATGACGTCCGAAAGTCCGACAAGCGGAGCAAGCTCAACAGAGCCGTTTAGCTTTATAATTTCAATAGTCTGACCTTTGTCGTCTTGAAAATATTTCATTGCGATGTGCGGATACTTTGACGCAACACGAAGATTTGTCATAGTGTCAAGCTTACCTTTTAATTCTTTCGGACCGCATACAGCCATTTTACATTTTCCGAATCCCAAATCAACCATTTCATATAGGTTACGGCTTTCTTCCAAAAGTGTGTCCTTACCGACGATACCGATGTCAGCCGCACCGTATTCAACGTAAGTAGGAACGTCAGACGCTTTTACAAGGATAAATTTCATCTTGTTTTTTTCGTCAGTGAAAATAAGTTTTCTTGTTTTTTCTTTCATTTCGGAACAATCCATTCCGATTGAAATAAATAATTCCATTGCAAGTTCGGCAAGTCTGCCCTTTGCAAGAGCAACTGTTAAATATCTCATTATAATCTCTTCCTCCCTAAAATCAGTGTTCGTGACCGCAGTCGCAGTGGTCGTGGTGATGTTCATGCTCGTGGTCATGGTCACAGCCGCAGCCGCAATGGTCGTGTTCGTCAAACATCATAGATTCGTCATAGTAGCCTAAAAATTCGTTTGCGGTTGTTTCTATAATTTCGTGTTTTGCAAAATCGTTAATCATAAGCTGACCGTTAGGGAAAACTCTAAGCATTGCACCGATATTTTTGCCTTTTGAATATTCCTCTGCTGCTTTATAATCGCCGTCACCGATATACATTTCAACAAGGCAGCCGTTTACACGAAGATTGTATGCAATGTCATAGGCAATGCCTTCAGCGTTCTTTTCGGCAAAAACAAGTGATGCGGAAACATCATGTACCTCCTTGTCGCTTAGTACAGAAATAAGTCTGTTTATACCGATTGCCGCACCGACAGCACCTTTATTGTCACCAAATTGTCCCATAAGGTTGTCATAACGTCCTCCGGCACAAATAGGAAATCCGACACCGTGTGTGTAGCACTTAAAGATTGAGCCTGTGTAGTAGTCGATACTTTCAAGCATACCAAGGTCAATAGAAACGTACTTTTCAAAACCGTACAGACACAAAAGCTCATATATACGCTTTAAGTTGTCAAGTGCGTTTTTGGATTCTTCGTTAAGGCCGTCAACATAAGCCTTTTTGAAAACCTCTTCACCGCCGAAAAGGTAAGGCAAATCAATCATAAGATTTTTGATATTGTCATCAATATCAAGTTTGTCCGTAATTGTCTTAATACCGACAGAGTCTTTTGAATCAATACGTTCACGAAGTTTTTCGATAGATTGTTCGTCAAGTCCTGCTTGCTTTACAAGTCCGTTGAAGAATGCAATCTGACCGATTTCCATTGAAAATTCTTCAATACCTACCGCAAGAACAGCCTCCATAGCTGCTGAAATAACTTCAGCGTCTGCGGCAGGTGAGTATGAGCCGATAAGCTCGATACCGCTTTGTGTAAATTCTCTTTGACGTGCGCCTTGTGTTTGCTCAACTCTGTATACGTTGCCTGTGTATAGGTAGCGCTGAGGCTTGTCTGAATTTGCAACCTTTGTTGCCGCCATACGGGCGATTGATGTTGTAAAGTCCGGTCTTAGTGCAAGAATACGTCCTTGCTCGTCAAAAAACTTGAACATATGCTCTTGTGAAATCTGACCGCTAAGACCTAAATAACAGTCGTAATATTCAAATGTAGGTGTTTCAACTTCTTTGTAACCGATTGAAGAAAAAACAGACCATATTGTTGATTCAATTTCTTTTTTTACTGCACATTCGTCCGGCAGTATATCATTTACACCGTTCGGTGTATGCAATTTCCAATTAGACATAAAACTAATCCTTTCAATATATTTTTGAATTTTAACTTTATTATGCTAAAGCGATAAAGTTATTATACAACTTAATTTGTAAATTGTCAAGTAAACAATATAATTTTATCACTAAAACGGTGTATTTTCAAGGATAAGGAATGTAGTATTAAGTCGAAATTTGTAATTGAGAAAAAATTAACAAATTGTCAACAAAATTTATTATTTAAACTGTTGAATGTTCACATAAAATGTGTTAAAATCAAATTAGTAAATATATTGCAGAAAGGAAATATGAAATGGCGATACACGTTATTAATGAAGCAAAAAGATGCTTGAACTGTAAGAAACCTATGTGCAGAGAGGGATGTCCGATACATACACCGATACCGGATATGATACATACGTTTTTAGAGGGGGATATAAATCAAGCCGGCGAGATGGTGTTTGAGAATAATCCGCTTTCAATCGTCTGTTCGCTTATATGTAATCATGAAAATCAATGTGAGGGACATTGCGTTTTGAACAGAAAAGGCTCACCGGTTCATATAAGCAGTATTGAAAATTATATTTCCGAAAACTATTTTGATAAACTTAGTTTTTCGGGGATTGAAAAAAACAGCTTGAAAGCAGGTATAATCGGCTCAGGTCCTGCCGGTATAACCATTGCGGTAATACTTGCACAGCGCGGATATGATATTACGATATTTGAATCAAGAGAAAAAATCGGCGGTGTGTTGAGATACGGTATTCCCGAATTCAGATTGCCGAAATCAATTTTGGAAAGATATAAGGAAAAATTGATTGAGCTTGGTATTAAAATCAGACCGAATACGGCAATAGGTACGACTATAAGCGTTGACGATATGTTCCGTGACGGTTACAGTGCAATATTTATCGGTACAGGCGTATGGAAACCGAACACACTTCATATAAAAGGCGAAACGCTCGGAAATGTGCATTATGCGATTAATTATCTTACCAATCCCGATGTTTATAGACTTGGCGATACGGTTAATATTATCGGTGCTGGTAACTCGGCAATGGACGTTGCAAGAACTGCTTTAAGACACGGTGCTAAAAAGGTTACGGTATTTTCAAGAAGTGACCATTTGGCAGCAAGTCAGCGTGAAGTGGATTATGCAAAGATTGACGGTGTTGAATTCGTGGTACACGTTGAGCCTGTGGAAATTGTAGATGACGGAGTTATATTTGTTGAACTTGAATGTGACGGAAAAGGAAATCTTTCGCCGATAAGAGGGACGGAAAATCTTTATCAGGCAGATTCAACGATTATTGCGATAAGTCAAGGCCCGAAGGACAGAATTGTTTCAACAACGACAGGCTTGGAAGTTAATGAAAAAGGTTTGCTTGTAACAAACACGTTCGGAGAAACTACGCGTGACGGTATTTTTGCGTCGGGCGATGTTGTCCGCGGTGCGAAAACGGTTGTTGAGGCGGTTGCGTATTCAAAGCAAGTTGCAGACGCAATGGACGATTATATGAAGGGTTTAATGCACGAAAGAGATTTATAAATTCAGGAGGTCGATAAATTGTCCGAACAGTGCAAAATATTATTTTATATTTGAATTTAATTTACGGATATTATAAACAAAGGCAAGCCTATCTTTGATATACGGCTTGCCTTTGCACTTTTTGTGAAAATAAACTCTAACGTACAAATGTACGTCGATGAGTTCATTTTCGGTACTCCTTTTTAGTTTTCCATAAAACTTTTCATTTTTTCAACTGTATTTTGGCTTATATTATGCTCAATTTGGCAAGCCTCTTTTTCGGCATCATCTTCGGGAATATGAAGAACATTTACAAGGAATTTTTTAATCATCGTATGACGGTGATATACTGCTTCACCGAGCTCAAAACCCTTTTCCGTAAGAATTATATCGCCGTAAGGCTCGTGAGAAACAAGACCTTGCTTTTTTAGAGTATTTACCGCTCTGTTCACACTTGGTTTTGATATTTTGAGTGCAAGGGCAATATCCGTTATGCGCACACTCGTCTTTTGCTTTGAAATTTCATATATTGATTCAAGATAATCTTCCAGTGCGCTTGAGATACAAATATCATTATCAACTAACATATTAATCACCATAGCCTTTCTGTCCGCAAACTAATAAAAAAATAAAGAGGGTATAGAAACATTACTGTTTCTAAAACCCTCTTTGGTTTCGAAAATTAATATCAATTAAATTATGCCTTTATTATAACCTAAATCACTTTAATTTGCAATAGCTAACATAAAAAAATTTAATTTTGTGAAGTCTATACAAATAAATTACCGATTTGGAATACAAGCGTTGACATTATCCACGCAACAGAAAGCTGATATAATACCGAAAATGCGGTTAATTTTCGTGAGTTGAGTTCACTGCGGAGTGTTGACACTGCGGCGATACAAGGCACATAAAGCAGTACAAACGTTAAAAACGAATATGCCGACAGGGGAGTGAATGAAGTCGTAAGGCACAATACAAGGTCGGCAGTGTTGTATGCACCGTATAGGATTGACATAGTTGACACGACTGCCTCTTTTGCGGCAAAACCTGAAATAAGGCTTACCGCAACTTTCCAATTACCGAACCCGCAAGGTTTAAATATCGGTGCGATAAGTTTTCCGAAAGTGCCGATAATGCTGTATTCGCTGTCAGCGGTTAAATGCAAATGAAAATCAAGATTTTCCAAAAGCCAGATGATTATACTTGCGAGCAAAATTACAGTACCTACTCTTGTAAGGAAGTCCTTAATTTTATCCCACATATGATTAAATGTCGATTTGAAAGTCGGCATTCGGTAGGGAGGAAGTTCGAGTACAAAAGGCGGTTCATCGCCTTTGAATACCATATTTGACAAAATCAATCCCGAAATTACCCCTAAAGCTATCCCTAAAATGTATAAACTGAATGTGACGATACCTGCATTATTCGGAAACAGTGCCGCTGTAAACACCGCATAAACCGGCATTTTTGCACCGCACGACATAAACGGTATCAACAGCATTGTCAGCTTTCTGTCACGTTCGTTGTCAAGTGTTCTGACTGCCATTATCGCAGGAACACTGCACCCAAATCCCATTATCATAGGTACAAACGACTTGCCCGAAAGACCGATTTTTATAAAAAGTTTGTCCATAATAAAAGCCGTTCGTGCCATATATCCCGAATCTTCAAGAAAGGAAAGAAATAAAAACAACAGCATTATCTGCGGAAAAAATGTTATGACACTGCCTATTCCGGATATTATTCCGTCAAGTAAAAGTCCTTTGAAAAATGCACCGACTTCGGCTGATGTTAAAATATTTTCAAGCATATTTGCAAATTGAACATTAAACAGGGTATCGAGCATATCAGACAGCATTGAGCCGAATGTTCCGAAAGTTATCTGAAAAACACAAAACATTACAAGTATAAAAATCGGTATCGCAAACAGTGGGTGCATAGCGATTGAATCTATTTTTTCGGTTATAAGGAATTGTCTGTTTTGACCGATTATTTTTATGCAGTCGGCTGCAACCGATTTTATGAATTTGTAGCGAGTTTGTGCTATATGTGTTTCGGTATCATTTTTTTCTGTAAGTTGTATGGCGTAAAAACGGCTTATTTTATTTTTTAAGCATAATGCGGAAATTGCTCTTTCAATTTCCGCATTGTATTTAATTTGATTTTGGGTATTACCGCCTAAGTTACATTCTTTGATGAGTTTTTCAATCCCGATACATTTGTTTGCCGAAATCGGAACAGACGGTATATTAAGACGTTTTGTCAACATATTTGCATTAATTTCAAAACCGCTTTTCTTTACTGCATCCGCCATATTCAGTGCGATTACCATAGGCACACCTGTTTCGGCAAGCTGTGTCGTAAGGTAGAGATTGCGTTCGAGATTGGTTGCGTCTACTATGTTGAGTATTAAATCGGGCTTTTCATTTATAATAAAGTCGTGCGTTATAATTTCCTCCGCACTGTTCGGCGAAAGGGAATAGATACCCGGAAGATCGACTATAAGCATATTTTTGTTGTAACGGCATATGCCTTTTTTGCTCTCAACAGTAACTCCTATTCGGTTGCCAACATCATAATTACTGCCTGTGAGTTCGTTAAAAAGAGTTGTTTTTCCGCAATTCGGATTGCCGACAAGGGCAACGACTGTTTTTGTATCGAACATTCATTTCACCACCTTGTGAATAAAAATTTTTTCGGCGTCCTTTTTCCGTATACCTATGTTACAGTTGAGTACACGAAATTCGACAGGATCGCCGAGCGGTGCTAATCTAAGCATTTTTACGGTTGCACCGAGCGTCATTCCCATATCGGAAAGACGGCGTTTAATTGAACCGCTTAACCGTATTGCGGATATAACGCCAGATTCGTTTTTCTTTAAATTGCTTAAATTCATATATCAGTCCTTTCGCCATACAAACGAGCTGACAAACTTTTGAAGCTCAACGATTATAAGCGGCATAACGGACAGCACCGTTACAACAATCCAGCCCATAGCATTAAGAGGAACAACTCCGAAAATGTTTGCAAGGTACGGAACGGAAATTACCGACACCTCTAAAATAAGTCCCGAAATCAGTGAAAGCACAAGGTAAGAATTTTTAAATATGCCTGCTTTAAAAACGGAATGTTCACTTCTCATATTAAATGCGTGTACCAACTGAGAAATACTAAGCACCGCAAATGCCATTGTACGACCTGCTGTAATACCGCCGAAGATGTTTGCACCTATGGTGAATGCCAAAAGTGCGAGTGCACCTATCATCAAGCCCTCAAATATGATTGTCAGCCAAAGTCCGTCGGCAAATAAATTTTTTTTCGGTGAACGCGGCGGTTTATCCATTATATCTCTGTCGGGAGTGTCAAGTCCTAAAGCGATTGCAGGAAGTGAGTCGGTAACAAGATTTACCCATAAAAGCTGTATAGCGGTAAGCGGTGACGACCAACCGAACATAATACCTGAAAATACAGTCAGAATTTCGCCTATGTTGCTTGAAAGCAAAAATTGTACCGCTTTTTTGATGTTTGAAAAAATACTTCTGCCCTCACGGACTGCATATATAATGGTAGCAAAATTATCGTCCGTAAGTACCATATCGGATGCTGATTTTGCAACGTCCGTACCTGTTATGCCCATACTGCATCCAATATCGGCGGCGGAAAGTGCAGGCGCGTCATTTACACCGTCACCTGTCATTGCGACAATTTCACCGTTGGCTTTAAGCGCTTTTACAATTTTCATTTTATGGCTCGGAGTAACGCGTGCAAATATGTTGTATTGATTTATTGTGAGTGCAAGTTCGTTGTCCGATATTTTTTCAAGAATATCGCCTGTCATAACCTTTGAATTATCGTCCGCAATTCCGATTTTTTTCGCAACAGATAAAGCCGTTTCTGCGTGATCGCCTGTTATCATAATAGGACGAATACCTGCTCTTTTACAAAGTTCTACAGATTGCTTTGCCTCTTTTCGCGGCGGGTCTTCAATGCCGATAAGACCGATAAATACCATATTGTTTTCGTTGATGGCTGTCTTTGTGTAATCATCACGACAACAAACCGCGATTACACGCAAACCGTCCGAAGTCATTTTTGAATTTTCGGACATAATTTTTCGCTTGCTCTGCGAAGTAAGCGGAATAGCCTTTTGACCGTTATAAATATCGGTGCATAGCGGAAGTACAAATTCCAATGCACCCTTTATTATTGTTTTATAACCTTTTATGTCCCTGTGCATTGTAGTCATTCGTTTGCGTGTCGAGTCGAAAGGTATTTCGGCAATACGTCTGTATTTTTTGTCAAGTACGGACTTGTCAAAACCGTGTTTTTTTGCGGCGGCGAGTATTGCACTTTCTGTCGGACTTTTGTGTCCCTCATCACAGTCGCAACACATCGAACAAAGGCGTATCAGCTTTTTTTCATCGTGCGTATAAAATGAAGTTACAGTCATTTTATTTTGCGTTAAAGTGCCTGTTTTGTCGGAGCATATTACGGACGCACTGCCGAGCGTTTCGACAGACGGAAGGTTTCGTACTATTGCGTTATGTTTTGACATACGCATTACGCCGATTGCAAGCATAATTGTAACTATTGCCGGAAGTCCCTCAGGTATTGCGGCAACCGCCAAAGAAACGGCTGTCATAAACATATCAAACGGCGGAAGATGACGGAACAGGCCGACAATAAAAATAACAAGGCATACGAAAAGTGCGGCAATACCGAGTGTTTTGCCTGTATCGGCAAGCTTTAGCTGAAGCGGTGTCTGCGGTGTTTCATCATCAAGGAGCATATTCGCAATGTGTCCGACTTCCGTATTCATTCCCGTACCCGTAACTATCGCGGTGGCTTTTCCGCCTGTTACGGAGGTGGAAGAAAGGATTATATTTTTTCTGTCCCCAAGTGCCGTGAATTCTTCAAGTACAACCGATGCGTCTTTTTCGGCGTTTACAGATTCACCGGTAAGAGAGGATTCGTCTGTCGTGAGGTTGTTAGATGTGACAAGACGGCAGTCTGCGGCAACAAGATCGCCTGCCGATATTATAAGTATATCACCGGGAACAACGTTCGCGGCAGGAATATTAAGCTCATTGCCGTTTCTGAGTACACAGGCATGGGGTGATGATAGTTTTTTTAAAGCCTCAAGACTTTTTTCGGCACGTTTTTCTTGAATAACTCCGAGCAATGCGTTTAATATGACGATTGCAAGAATTATTACAGGTTCTGTTATATCCGCGTCACCTTGCATAATTGACGTTATAAATGATACCGCAGCGGCGGAAAGAAGTATAATTATCATAAAATCATTAAATTGTTCAAGGAATTTTATAAATATGTTCTTTTTCTTTTTTTCGATAAGTTCGTTTTTGCCGTAATGGTGAAGTCGTTTCTTTACCTCGTCATGTGTAAGTCCTGTTTTTATATCCGTACCGAGCAATTCGGCGGTTTGCTGTACGGTTTTATTGTGGTATGTCTGCATTTTTATACCTCCTCTGTTTTATACGATATAACTATTCCGTATTGCCTGTATTTATAACCAACTTGTCTTTAAATTGTAATCAAAATGTTTTAGTGTCCCCTCCGAAAATGTGTTATAATGTAAGAAAAGGAGGGACACTAAATGGCAAGAAAGGCAAGAGAGATAAGTAAAAGCGGTAATTATTATATTACGCTGAAAGGCAATGAACTTTTTGTGACAGACGAGGATAAAAAAATGTTTGTTGAAATTCTTGAAAAAAATTTCGCAACGGGTATTGTACATGGCTATTATCTTACAAAGTCGGAAATTCGTCTTGTTGTAAAAGAGGGTGAAAAGGGAATTTCAATGACAATGAAACCTGTCACGACAAGCTATGCGAGATATTTCAACAGAACGCACGAAAGAGAGGGCAAGCTTTTTGCGGACAGATTTAAAAGTGAGCCTCTTGAAACTGACGAAGAAATAGAAGAATGTATCAAAAATTTAGAAAACGATACACCGAAAAAGCAGGCAAAAACTAAGAGAACCGCACCGAAGAAAAAGGACGTGACAAAGGTTAAAAAGACTGAAATTAAAATCGAGAAAACAGAAGAAACAAAACCGATCGAGGAAAAGAAAGAAGAAAAGAAAAATAAACTTCCATCATGGCTTTTGTGATGTCATAAACATATGCCGACACGAATAAGATATATTAAGCAGATATATTTTAGGAGGTCGGCATTTTGAATTTTTATGTTATTAAATTAAAGAATATTATAATAGCATTACTGATTTTTGCGGTTATACCGATAATTTGGTTTACGACTTCAAGAGCGGTAAGCGTGTTTAATGTAAACGGCAGAGAAATTCCGATTTACAGCGTGGAGAGGGACGACAATAAAATTGCACTGACATTTGACTGTGCGTGGAACGATGATGATATTGACTCAATTCTTGATACGTTGGACAAGTATAATTGCAAGGCGACATTTTTCGTTGTGGGTGATTGGGCTGAAAAGTATTCCGAAAGTTTGAAGAAAATTTATGACAGTGGACATGAAATCGGCAATCATTCATATAATCACGCGGATTATACGAAAATGTCGGCAGAGGCGATTACAGCCGACATTGATAAATGTGACGGAATTGTTGAAAGCATAACCGGTGAAAGACCGTACCTTATGCGTGCGCCGTCAGGCGGATATAATAACACTGTTGTGAAAGTGGCGGAGGATAGCGGAAGAATGTATATTCAGTGGTCGGTGGACGGAATTGATTACGGTGACGCGGAGGCACAGAATATATATGAAAGAAGCGTCAGACGCACGCAAAACGGCGACATAATTCTTTTGCATAACGGCACAAAGAATACGGCGGCAATTCTGCCGAAAATTTTGGAGGCATTGGAGTGCAAATATGAATTTGTAACTGTGTCGGAACTTATTTACAAAGATAATTATGTGATAGACAATACAGGCAGACAATTTCAAAAATAATTGTTTACAAAACCGTTGTAAGCTATTATAATAGATAATATAAAAATATAAAAGCGAAACGGAGAAAATAATATGGATAAGAAATATGAATATAACAGTCCTTTGGTGTATCAGCGAGCAGATCCGTTTGTGTATCTGCATACTGACGGATATTACTATTTCACAGGTACAATGCCACAGTATGACTGTATTGAGATAAGACGTGCAAAGACTCTTAACGGACTTTTGACAGCTGATTCGGAAGTAGTGTGGAAAAAGCATCCGACAGGTGAAATGGGCTCACATATTTGGGCGCCTGAACTTCATTATATAGACGGTGTGTGGTATATTTATTTCACCGCCGGTGACGCAAAAGACGTATGGGAAATCAGACCGTATCTGCTTATGTGCGAGGACGAAAATCCTATGACGGGTAAGTGGATTGAAAAGGGCAGAATTGATGTGGGAGTGGAAAGTTTTTCACTTGATATGACCACATTTATACATAAGGGTGAACAATATGTACTTTGGGCGCAAAAGACAGAGCCTGCAGATGTATCTGACGTGTATATTGCAAAAATGAAAAATCCTTGGACTCTTGCAACAAAGCCGATGATTCTTACAACACCGGAGTATGATTGGGAAGTGCAGGGATTTAAAGTAAACGAAGGGCCGGCGGTACTTGTCAGAAACGGTAAAGTTATCGTTACATATTCGGCGTCCGATACAGGTTGGAGATACTGTATGGGAATGCTTTGGGCTGATGAAAACAGTGATTTGCTTGATATAAAGTCGTGGCATAAGAGCGACAAGCCTGTATTTAAAACGAGCGAGGAGAATAAGCAGTACGGACCGGGACATAACTGTTTCACGACCGATAACGGTAAAGACGTGCTTATATATCACAGCCGAAACTATAAGGAAATCAAAGGCGATCCGCTTCACGATAACAACCGCCACGCAAGAGCGAAAGTGTTTGAATATGATGAAAACGGACTTCCGATATTCGGTGAACCTGTTCCGAAGAACATATAAATTTATAACAGCACAAAAAAGCAGAGCCTTAATGGCTCTGCTTTTTTATGAAGAAAAAAATGAAAAAATTATCGTGAATTGATTTAATAATTATCAATTCTTTAACTGTATTATAATATTGAAACCTTAAAATAACCTTAAAAAACAAATTATTTTACCAAGTTTTTTAAAGATTTTTTTACTTCTCTGAATGATTTCGGTTTGCTTTCAAACATTTTTCTGTTTGTTTTCATAAGTTTATATGATGCGGTGCGTGCGGTTGAAACGATATATTCTTCCGAGAATACTGTATCGTTATCCGATTCGGCAAAATCGCCGGAAACCGCAAAATTCTTTATACCTGTCGGAATTATTTCAAGTTTTGAATTGACAGGTGATAGATATGATGTACCGTAACGTCTGTGGCAAGGAATTACGTTTACTACCGTTTCGCGAATATCGTCCCAAACTTCATCAAGGTTAAAGCATGAAACAAGTTCATATAAAATTTCGGCACCGCTGCATTCAGTCATAGTTTTACCGCTTCTGTCACCGTCACAATTAGGACGCATAGCACAGCCCCACAAAACTGTAATATCTTCGCTTTGGTCTTTAAAATAAGTTGACGGTACCGCACAAACTGTCATTTTCCAATTTGAATCGTCAAGCACGATAATACCGTTGCAACCCAAGGCACCGCAAGTAACTTTGTCAATAAGCTCAGGCAAAAGTTTATTTGAAAGAGTAATTGTAAATTCCTCTGACATATTACCCTCAAATTCATCAAAGAACAAGTCAGGTGATTTGAATGACGGGTGCTTTTCTGCAAGCTTTTCCCAAAGTTCAAACGGCTTTGAATAAAGTTTCGGAGCAGGTTCGTTGAAGCTGCCGAAAGATTCGCAGTCAGCCATTTCGTCGGTAGGCATAATACAAATATCGCCGTCATTAAGATAGAAAGTCTTTCTTGTTGCACCGTCCGTAAAGTGAATTGAGTCGGCATTGTCGTTTTCAAAATCAATATCGGTAACAACCGCATTTTCTCTTACGTCAACACCGATTTTCTTCAAATGCTCTTTTAGAGGGTTGACAATTTCTTCGTATCTGTCAAAATCATTCGGAATGATACCCGAAAGCATATTATCCATATTTGCAATACAGTTTACAAATTCATATGCACTCGATTCTTCTGTAAAACCGTATAATGCGGAAATAAGTTTCCAGAACGGCGAAAGAAAGAAATCGCTGTCCATAACGTCAAATATCGACACAGACTGAATTTGCGGACGTTTTGACTGCATAAGTGCAAGTATTGCGTTTCTGTGTGATTTTGAAATCTTGATTTTTGAACTGTCTATAACGTTCTTGTCTTGATCAATCAAAGTCACACTTCGAGGATAAATATTTGCACGATAAATATTAAGTATTTCATCGCATACCGTCAAATCAGGAATATCCAAAGAATCAACATCGCTGATAAGGTCAAAGAAATTCATACTGTCTTTGATGCTTATAGTTTTTCCGCGACGGCAGATAAAGCCTGTTTCGTTGTTGCCGCAGTCGCGAGTACCGTTTGTAAATATATGAATATTCTCCGGAGTGAAACCGCAGTCACGCACAAGATAAAGTGCTGACGCAAATGCGGAAAGTCCTCCGCCTGTGATATATGCCTGCTTTTTCGTAAGAGTTTTTGTGTGTTCTGCAAGCATTGTTTTGTGTTTTTTGTGCTTTGAAATAACAATCGCAGTAGTGGCGGCAGCCGCTGTTACAGCCGCACCGATTGCAATAAGTTTTGTAAGATCGCTTTTTTTCATAATAACACGCTCCTAAAAATCGTTCAATCAATTCTATTTACTTATTATATCACAAAAAACAAATTTTGTACAGTAAATATTACCCTGCAAAAAGTGAACATACTGTAAACATTTTGATTGAAAAAAATGTCGGATTATGATATAATAATCTATACTATCGTTAAAGGAGAATATATTATGAAGAGGATCGGAAAAAAAGGTAGGTTTGTACTGCTGCTTGTTCTTCAAATTCTGGTTGTTTTAACAATGGTTGCGGAAATATTCAACAGAAATTTCTACAATGTATTTCTGTGTCTGCTAACTTTGGTTTTATTTAACATTCCGAGATTTGTAGACTTAAAATTGAACATAAAATTACCGACAATGCTTGAAGTTGTAATTTTACTATTCATATTCGCGGCGGAAATACTCGGTGAGATACAAAGTTTTTATACGATTTTTCCGTATTGGGACACTATACTCCATACAATTAACGGATTTATAATGGCGGCGATAGGCTTTGCACTTATTGATATTTTAAATCAAGACCCGAGATTTCATATTAATATGTCACCGTTTTTTGTAGCGTTCGTGGCATTTTGTTTTTCTATGACGGTCGGAGTTGTTTGGGAGTTCTTTGAGTTTGGTATGGACCAAATTTTCGGAATGGATATGCAGAAAGATTTTATCGTGAATGCAATACATTCCGCAACGCTTAACCCGAACGGACTTAACGGCACGGTCAGCTTAAACGGCATAACAAGTACGATTGTGAACTATAACGGAGGACAGTACGTTATAGAGGGAGGGTATCTTGATGTCGGAATAATCGATACAATGAAAGACCTTATGGTAAACTGTATCGGTGCGGTTGTATTTTCGATTATCGGAATACTTTACATAAAGCACAGAGGTAAAGGAAAGATTGCGAAAAGTTTTATTCCGCTTATGAAAACAACAGAGGAAATTGAAGAAACACAAAAAATGATTGAAGAATTTAAGAGTAAGAAAAGGAGAAATAAGAATGAGAAAGTTAAGCTTAATGTTGGCGTCAATAATGACGGTGACAATGGCATTGGTTCCGACAGTACAGGCGAGTGATATTACGGTAAAGGTAAACGGTGAAGAAATTCATCCCGAAATGGCACCTGTAATTGTTGAAGAAAGAACACTTGTACCTCTTAGAGCTGTTTCGGAGGCGCTTGGTTGTGACGTGTCGTGGGACGCGGATACAAAGGGTATAACACTTTGTGACGGAAGTAATCTGTATTTTACTTGGATTGACAAAGACCACGCATTTAAAACTTCGGCAACTGCGCTTGAAGATACAACTGTAATGGACGTATCGCCGACTATAATGAATGACTACACAATGGTACCGCTAAGAGCAATATCGGAAATGTTCGGCGCAACGGTTAATTGGGACGGAGGTACATCAACCGTTACAATCGACTACACGAAGAAAAATGTAGAAGAAGGACTTGCAAAGAAATTTGAATCATATGAAAAGGCTTTTGCCGAAAAATATGACGCATATAAGGGTTATGCTGACGGCACAGGAAACGTTGTAAACGCTGAAATTCAACTTGAGGACGGCGGTAATATTGAGCTTGAACTTTATCCGGATATTGCACCGAAAACGGTTGCAAATTTTGTTAAACTTGCAAATGAAAATTTTTATGACGGGCTTGTGTTCCACAGAGTTATAAAAGACTTTATGATTCAGGGAGGCGGCTATGATACCGATATGACACAGCACGAAACGGATACAATAACAGGTGAATTTATCCAAAACGGATACTTTAATTTGATACCTCACGAAAGAGGTGTTATATCAATGGCAAGAACGGCGATAAGTATGGACAGTGCGTCAAGTCAGTTCTTTATTATGCACCAAGACAGTCCGTCGCTTAACGGTCAGTATGCGTCATTCGGTAAGGTAACATCGGGTATGGAATATGTGGATAAAATCGCGGAAACCGAAACTCATTCACTAACTGATATGGGTATGGACGATGTACCTGTTCAAAATCAAATCATCAAGACAATAGTTATCAAATAGCTTTTGGCATATATTGTTCGTTGAATTAAATCACTCCCGTATGGTATAGTATCATACAGAAGGGAGTGATTTTTGTTTTGCGTAAAAAAGATAAAATCGGAATAATTGAAAAACTCGGACAGAAAATACCTGACCCTGTTATAATTTTTATATTGCTTTATATATTGGTACTTGTTGTAACGGGGATATTCGGAGGAAATACATTCTCTATGACTTCAGCTGACGGTACAAGCGTGAGTTATGAGATTAAAAATATGTTCACTGCCGAAAATGTGAGGTGGATATTCTCAAATGCGATACTTGATAATTGGCTCGGATATGCCGGAGGTATAGTAGGTACTATATTAATAGTAATGTTTGGTATAGGCATAGCGGAAGAATCGGGACTTTTGTCGGCACTTATAAGACGTATGGGTACAAATATATCGGATAAGCTGCTGCCGTTTGTGCTTGTATTTCTCGGAATAATGAGTAATATTGCGACAGATGCGGGATATTTGATTTTGATACCGCTTGCCGGACTTTTATATGTCGGTATAGGAAAAAATCCGCTTATAGGTATGGCGGCGGCGTTTGCAGGCGTAAGTGCAGGATTCAGTGCAAATTTGATACCGGCAACGGTTGTTGACGTTATAATCGGTACAAATGCGGAGGCTTTTGCAAGCAGTCAGAATATACCGTTCGTTTCGTATCTCGGAAAAGCGATAAATCCTGTGACAATGCACTATTATTTTATGCTTGCGTCAACGGTAATGCTTGTAATAATAGGCGGATTTGTTACAATAAAGTTTGTAAAACCTAAATTTGAAAAACAGAAATATATAATTCCGTCAGATATAAATGTAAGTGAATTTGTTGTTTCGGATAAAGAAAAAAGAGCACTTTGGTGGTCGGGTGCGGGACTTTTGACAGCACTTGCAGCAGTGGCATTGCTTGGATTCGGACCGCTTTCGTCATATGTTGACGAAACAGGTAAAACCGTAACACCGTTTCTTGATAACATCATATTGATAATTACATTCATATTCTTTGTACCGGGAATGTTTTACGGATATGCTGTGGGTAAGTTCAGAAAACTCAGCGATATGGTCGGAGCTATGTCTAAGCAAATCGGTACAATGGGATATGCGATTGTTTTGACGTTCTTCAGCTATAACTTCCTGTCACTTTTGACTTATACAAATTTGGGAACGTATATAACGTATATCGGAGCAATGGGCTTGCAGGCGGTCGGTGCGTCAAATTCACCGATATTGCTTATAATTGGCTTTATATTGATAACAGGATTTATTAATCTGTTTGTTGGCGGATTGAGTTCAAAATGGATGTTGCTCGGACCGATTTTTGTGCCGATGCTATACCATGTAAACAGCTCAATGACGCCCGATGTTGTTGCGGCGGCATACAGAATTGCCGATTCGTCAACGAATATCATAACACCGCTTATGACGTATGCGGGAGTGGTGCTTATGTATATGCGAAAGTATAAACCGGAATTTACGGCAGGTAACTTAATATCAATGATGATTCCGTATTCGGTTATATTTATGGTGTCGTGGACATTGCTGTTAATGGCATTTATTCTGTTCAAAATTCCGTTGGGATTTTAAAAATAAAAAGCGCGAATCTGTTTAGATTTGCGCTTTTTTGATTTGAGAAGGTTATGTTTGAATAAATGAATAAAAAATAACATAATATATAGGAAGGTTTGGAATTAAGATAATTAAACAAAAAGTGAAAATATACTCATTGTTCTTTGTGCAAAGTGCAATAAAGAAAAGGATAAATTTGTGTATAAGTGAGAAAATAAAAGAATAAACGACAAATAACGATAAAATTGTTTAAAAATATACGTTTGTCGGAAAACTAAGGGTTGAAAATAATAAGTATTATGGTAAAATAGATATAGTATCAAAAAGAGAAAGAGGGGAAATATGTGTCAAAGACTTTACTTGTTGAAATAAGAAATATTGCAATAGGTGTAATCATACTCGGAGTGGTGCAAGTGCTTGTTACTTTGCCGACAAAGTTTTTTGGTTTATCTGCAATATTCGGAACACTTCTCGGATGTGCGGTGGCAATTTTAAACTTTGCACTTATGGGAATTATCCTTGAAAGATGTGTGTCAAAGCAAAAAGGTGCGTCCGGACTTATGGGAGTCGGTTATATAGGTAGGCTGGCACTTATTGCACTTGCGGTAATTTGGGCAACAAAGGTTGATTATCTAAACTATGTATGCGTTATAATTCCGCTTATATTCCCGCAGATTTCTATATTCATACTAAATCTTACGAGAAAAAAGGAAAGGGAAGTGTCAGAAGATGAACGGACCTAAGGTTTTATTTGAGATACCGCTTTTCGGTGGAATTAAAGTAACCGAAAGTATAGTCAATATGTGGATTATAATGGCGGTACTCGTGATAGTGTCTGTATGGCTGACACACGGTATGCGAGTAAGAAATCCGTCAAAAAAACAACTTGTGGCAGAAAAACTCATTACAATGCTTTACAATCTTGTAAAGGATACAATGGGTGAAAAATATATGTCGTTCGCACCGTATATAGGAACGCTTTTTATATTTTCGATAGTCGGAAGTTTATCGTCGCTTACGGGTTTAAGACCGATAACGGCTGATTTAAGCGTTATACTTTCGTGGTCGATAGTGACGTTCCTTATGATACAGGTGACGAACATCAAAAATCACGGTGTTCTCGGTTGGCTTAAATCGTTTACCGAACCTGTACCGGTTATAACGCCGCTCAACCTTATAAGTGAAATCGCAAACCCTGTTTCAATGACGTTCCGTCATTTCGGTAATATTGCCGCAGGTCTTGTTATAACATCACTTGTATACGGCGGTTTGGCGAGTCTTAGCAGTGTTATACTTTCGTGGATACCAAATGATTTCTTTGCAACAATACCGATTTTACAAGTCGGTATTCCGGCAATACTTTCGGTTTACTTTGACCTGTTCACAAGCTTTTTGCAGGCATATATAATCTGTATGCTTACGATGGTGTTTGTTCAAGGTGCAGGCGACTAAAAACAACAATAAAAAAACAACAATAAATATAAAACAAAGGAGATTTAAAAAATGGAAAGAGCAATTATATTAGCGGCGTCGGCAATAGGTGCGGGACTTGCAATGATAGCAGGTGTCGGACCGGGTATAGGACAAGGTTTTGCGGCAGGTAAGGCGGCAGAGGCAGTCGGCAGACAGCCTGAGGCAAAGGGCGCAATTACTTCAACAATGTTGTTTGGTTGTGCGGTTGCGGAATCAACAGGTATTTACGGTCTTGTTGTCGCATTGATTTTATTGTTTGCAAATCCGCTTATAGGACTTCTTTAATCAAACAGCGAAAGGATGAGAGCAAATGAATGAATATTTGCCTTTTGTATCCATAGACACATGGACAATGATTTTTACGTGGGCAAACCTGCTCATATTGTTTCTGCTTTTAAAGAAGTTTTTGTTTAAACCTGTAACGAATATACTTGATAAACGTGCAGAAGAAATCGAGAATTCGTATAAACAGGCGGAGGAAACCAACGATAAGGCACTAAGCCTTAAAAGTGAATATGAAGAAAAACTTTTGTCTGCAAAAAATGAGGCTGACGGTATAATAAAATCGGCAGTTGAAACGGCGGACAGACGCTCTGAATCTATTGTAAATGAGGCAAATGAAAAAGTTCGGTATATAATGGAAAAGAGTCAAAAGCAGATTGAACAAGATAAGCAGAACGCAGTCACTGACGCAAAGAGAGAGATTGCGTCTATGGCTGTCGATGCGGCAGAAAAAATTATAGGCAAAAAATTAACTGACAGTGATGATGAAGAACTGATTTCTGATATTATTGATAGAATGTAGGTGATTTATATGTCTGTACCACAGACTTACGGTGCCTCGCTTTACGACCTTGCAAAGGATGAGGGAATGTCAAGGGAGATTTTGCTTGAACTTGAGGGGATTGTTTCGCTATTTAACGAACACCCTGCATATGTTAAAATACTTGATGCACCTCAAATCGAACGTGATGACCTTATGGAGATACTCAACGAAGATTTCTTGGGCAAGGTGAACAGATATGTTTTGAATTTCTTAAAGTTACTTTCGGAAAAGCATATTGTACATCACATAGGGGAATGTTTTAAAACATATGAAAAGCTGTATAATGAGGACAATAGTATAAAAATTGTTAATGTTACAACAGCAAAGCCTATAGGCAAACATTTGGAAGAAAAACTATTGCAGAAACTTGAAAAGAAAACAGGCGGAAAAGTAGTTTTGAAAATGCACATTGATAAAAAATGTATAGGCGGAATTATAATCGAAACAGATGGTATACGGATTGATTCAAGTATAAAATCAGGACTTGAAGATTTAAAAAAAGCTTTGATATAGCATAGGAGTAGAAGATGCAGGATTTAAGCAAAGTTATAAAGGACAGAATTAAAAATTACGATAATATAATACGCGAAACAGAAACGGGTTACGTTATAGAAGTCGGTGACGGAATTGCACGTATACACGGACTTGACGCGTGTATGGCGGGTGAACTTATCGAACTTGACGGCAGAGTTATGTCTATGGCTCTGAACCTTGAAGAAGATAACGTCAGCGTTGTTATTCTCGGTGAGGATTCGGGAATAAAAGAGGGCAGTATCGCAAAACGTACGGGACGTGTCGCAGACGTTCCCGTTGGTGATGCACTTTTGGGTCGTGTTGTTGACGCTCTCGGAAACCCTATTGACGGCAAGGGTGCGATAAACACAGCCGAAACACGACCGGTTGAATCTCCGGCGTCGGGAATTATCGAACGTAAGTCTGTAAGCGTGCCTTTGCAAACGGGTATAAAGGCGATTGACTCTATGATACCGATAGGCAGAGGTCAGAGAGAACTTATAATCGGTGACAGACAAACAGGTAAAACGGCGATTGCGGTTGATACCATTATAAACCAAAAAGATACGGACGTACTTTGTATTTACGTTGCGATAGGTCAAAAGCGTTCAACGGTTGCGTCAATCGTTGATACGCTTGAAAAGGCCGGTGCGATGGATTATACGATTGTCGTTTCCGCAACGGCGTCTGAAATGCCGGCACTTCAATATATTGCACCGTATGCAGGTTGTGCAATGGGCGAATATTTTATGTATAAAGGCAAGGACGTTTTGATTGTGTATGACGATTTGTCAAAACACGCAGTAGCATACAGAGCGTTGTCGCTGCTTTTAAGACGTTCACCGGGACGCGAGGCGTATCCGGGCGATGTATTCTATTTACATTCAAGATTGCTTGAAAGAGCGGCGAGATTGTCGGAGGATTTGGGCGGCGGCTCACTTACGGCATTGCCGATTATAGAAACACAGGCGGGCGATGTTTCGGCATATATACCGACAAACGTAATTTCGATTACGGACGGACAGATATTCCTTGAAACGGAATTATTCCATTCGGGCATTATGCCGGCGGTCAATCCCGGTATAAGCGTGTCGCGTGTAGGCGGTAACGCACAGATAAAGGCAATGAAAAAAGTTGCCGGAAGTCTGAAACTTTCGTATTCACAGTACAGAGAACTTCAAGCATTCGCACAGTTCGGCTCGGACCTTGATAAAGACACAAAAATGCGTCTTGCAAAGGGTGAGAGAATAGTTGAAGTGCTAAAGCAAGGAAGAAACACGCCGATAAGAGTATCATTGCAAGTGGTAATTATTTATGCGGTTATAAACGATTTGCTTGAAGATATACCTGTTGAAAGAATACAGGAATTTGAAACATCATTATTTGAGTATATTGAAAATAATGCACATGATATAATAGATACGATTGAAAACACAGGTGAAATGAGTAAAGAATGTGAAGAAAAAATTCGTACATCTGTTAAAGATTGTAAGAAACGTTTTGTAAAGTAGGGGGGATGCTCAGATGTCTGCTTCATCAATGAAGACGATTAAAAACCGAATAAAGAGCATAAGCTCGACTATGCAGATAACAAAAGCTATGGAGCTTGTTGCCGCGTCAAAAATGCGTAAAGCGTCCGAGAGTATTGAGCGTTCAAAGCCGTATTTTAATATACTTCGCGAAACGCTTGAAGATATAGCAAAGGATAATAAGGATTTCAGTTCTGTATTTACGCGTGAGAGAGAGGGCAAAACGTGTCATATTGTTATAGCAGGTGACAGAGGACTTGCAGGCGGATATAACAACAATTTGTTTAAATCTCTTGACATAAAAGACGGAGATATAATTTTTCCGATAGGTAAAAAGGTTGTGGAGCATTTCGGTGAAGATAATGTGTATACCGACACATATGCCAAAGCAGGCGATATAAAAATCTCCGATTGTCACGCAATAGGAAGTTTATTGGCAAAGGCGTATGAAAAGGGTGAATTTACGCACCTTATTATTTCGTATACAAGCTTTGTCAATATGCTTACGCAAGAGCCTAAGACGGAAAATGTTCTGCCGATAAGAGTTGAGCATACAAAAGATGGTATGCGTAATATGAATTACAGCCTTATTGTGTATGAGCCTGACGCAGAGGAAACTTTTGCACAGATAATACCTTATTATATTTCCGGAATGGTGTACGGTGCTGTGTCGGAATCGGTTGCGTCGGAATTATCGGCACGAAGAAATGCGATGGAATCCGCAACGGACAATGCGTCGGAAATGATTGAAAATCTGAGCCTTGAATATAACAGAGCAAGACAGGCATCAATCACGCAGGAACTTACAGAGATAATATCAGGTGCGAATAACTTATAATCCGAAATTTTTCCCGCAGCACTACTTTTTGTTTGGGGCAGTACGCCCGTACGGCACCACAAACTGCAAAGCAGCACTGCAAAAAAAATTACAAATTATAAAATTACGGATTATATAGAGATGAAGGAGTTATGTATGAATAACGTTGGAAAAATAGTTCAAATAATAGGTCCTGTCCTTGATATAAGGTTTGAGGACGGTGAATTGCCTAATATTTTAAATGCCATTGAAATTGACAATAAAGGTCAAAGACTTGTTGCGGAAGTTGCACAGCATATAGGCGACAATGTTGTCAGATGTATTTCGATGGGCTCGACGGACGGACTTGTCAGAGGAATGGATGCCGTTGACACAGGTGAGGGAATTAAAGTGCCTGTCGGTGAAGAAACACTCGGAAGAATTTTTAACGTTTTGGGTGACGCGGTTGATAATATGCCTAATCCCGAAACAAAAGAAAAATGGTGTATACATCGTGAGCCGCCGACATACGAAGAACAAAATCCGACAACGGAAATACTTGAAACGGGTATTAAGGTTGTCGACCTTATTGCGCCGTATGCAAAAGGCGGTAAAATCGGTCTGTTCGGCGGTGCCGGTGTCGGCAAGACTGTTCTTATAATGGAGCTTATCAATAATATCGCTAAGGAACACGGCGGTATCAGTGTTTTCGCCGGTGTCGGCGAGAGAACGAGAGAGGGTAACGACCTTTATAATGAAATGAAAGAGTCGGGCGTTATCAATAAGACTGCGCTTGTTTACGGTCAGATGAACGAGCCGCCGGGTGCAAGAATGAGAGTTGCACTTTCGGGACTTACAATGGCTGAATATTTCAGAGATAAGCAACATCAGGACGTGCTTTTGTTTATTGATAATATTTTCAGATTTACACAAGCCGGTTCGGAAGTTTCGGCACTTATCGGACGTATTCCGTCGGCAGTTGGTTATCAGCCTACACTTTCTACTGAAATGGGTGCTTTGCAGGAGAGAATTACATCTACAAAGAACGGTTCTATAACTTCAATACAAGCTGTCTATGTGCCTGCGGACGACCTTACAGACCCTGCTCCCGCAACGACATTTGCTCACCTTGACGCAACAACCGTTTTGTCAAGACAGATTTCTTCGTTGGGTATTTATCCGGCGGTTGATCCGCTTGAATCAACGTCAAGGATTTTGACACCAGAAGTTGTGGGTAAGGAACATTACGAAACAGCAAGAGCGGTACAGCGTATAATTCAAAGATATACCGAATTGCAGGATATTATTGCGATTATGGGTATGGACGAGCTTTCGGAAGAGGACAAGAATACCGTAAACAGAGCGAGAAAGGTTCAGAGATTTTTGTCACAACCGTTCTCTGTTGCAGAACAGTTTACCGGAATGCAAGGTAAATACGTTCCGATTAAAGAAACAATTCGCGGTTTTAAGGAAATTATCGAGGGTAAATGTGATGATATTCCCGAATCGTGTTTCCTTTTCGCGGGCGGTATTGACGAAGTTCGTGAAAAAGCAAAGAAAATGGGTGAATGATTATGAATACATTTCATTTGCAGATAGTAACGCCCGACGGACTTATGTTTGACGGTGATGCGGTAAAATTACTTGTTCGTACTACTGAGGGCGACGTCGGTATTATGAGCGGTCACTGCGATTATGTAACGCCTGTCGATACGGGCGTGGCAAGAGTTACAACGAACGGCGGTGTAAGAACGGCGGCGTGTTCGGGCGGACTTTTGAATGTGAAAAAAGGAACAGTCAGACTTGTTGCAAGTACGTTTGAATGGTCCGAAGATATTGACGTTGAACGTGCGTTGAGGGCAAAAGAGGCGGCGGAAAAGAAAATTAAAGAAGTTTCCGACTACGAAGAAAGAGCCGCTGAAATAAAATTAAAAAGAGCACTTACGAGAATACGTGTAGGTGAAGAAAAATAGTAAAAAGGGGACACTAAAATTCAGTGTCCCCTCAGATTGTCAATAAATTGTCTGGAACGTGCAAAATATTATTCTTATAATTTAATAAAAAACAAAAGGCAAGCCTATCTTTAATATACGGCTTGCCTTTGCACTTTCAGCGAAAATAAACTCTAACGTACCTGTGTACGCCGACAAGTTCATTTTCGCAGAATCCAAACTAATTTCTTGACATCTGCCGATATGCAGATAAAATAAAAATTTGCTAATCGTATTGACAAAAATTAGCCGCTCGGATATACTAAAATATAAATAGGAGGACAAGGTATGCAGATTGAAAAATACTATAATGATTTAAACACATTGCATATTAATACAGAAGAAAACAGAGCGTATTATATGCCGTGTTCGGATATAGAAAATGCAAGAAAGGGAATGAATGACAGAAAGCAGGATTTAAACGGTGAGTGGAACTTTATGTATTACACTTGTATTGATGATGTTCCTGATGATTTTAAGGACGGAAATACAGACGGTTTTGATAAAATTCCTGTACCGTCATGTTGGCAAACGCAAGGTTATGACCGCCATCAATATACAAATACAAGATATCCGTTTCCGTATAATCCGCCGTATGTTCCGTATGACAATCCGTGCGGTGCGTATGTAACTCATTTTGAATCGGATAATGATTATAGGAAGTATTTGAATTTTGAGGGCGTGGATTCTTGTTTGTATGTGTGGGTGAACGGCGAATTTGTCGGTTACAGTCAAGTATCACATTCAACATCTGAATTTGATATTACAGATAAGGTTAAAAACGGCGATAATATACTTTGCGTGTTGGTTTTTAAATGGTGTGACGGAAGTTATCTTGAGGATCAGGATAAGTTCAGAATGAGCGGTATTTTCAGAGATGTGTATATTTTAAATCGTCCGCAGAAGCATATCCGCGACTATAAAATCGAAACAGATATTCAAGGAAAAATTAATATTGAAATAGATTCGGACACTGATGTGAGCTTCGTTCTTGAAAATGAAAAAGGCAAGATATACAGTGGGGACAGTAAAACTATAACGGTTGAAAAACCTATACTTTGGAACGCGGAATATCCGTATTTATATACATTGTATCTTGTAACGGAAGATGAGGTTATACGCGAAAAAATCGGTTTCAGAGAAATAAAAATTGATGACGGAATTGTTTTTCTTAATAATAAACCGATAAAAATGAAAGGCGTAAACCGTCATGACAGTGACCCTGTAACAGGATATACCATAAGCCGCGAGCAAGCCGAAAAAGATTTAAAACTTATGAAACAGCACAATATCAATGCACTTCGCACAAGTCACTATCCAAATGCTCCGTGGCTTATGCAGTTGTGCGACGAATACGGCTTTTATGTTATTGCGGAATCTGATATTGAAATTCACGGAACAGCATCATTTTTCGGTGGTTCACAAGCCGTTACATTCGGATTGCTTGCACAAAATTCCGATTGGGAAAATGCAATTTTGGACAGAGTTCAGAGAAATGTTATACGCGATAAAAACAGAACAAGTGTGTGCATTTGGTCGCTCGGCAATGAGGGCGGTTACGGCGTGAATTTTGAGAAAGCTGGCAGATGGGTTAAGGAATATGACTCCACAAGATTGACGCATTACGAAAGCAGTATGTGGCAGATGGAGGGACATATAAACGATACCTCAATGCTTGATGTTGAAAGTACCATGTATGCGGATTATAAGTGGATAGACAAGTATTTTGAAAATCCGGGTAAAGTGGTTTGGCACAGAGTCAGTCTTGGAAAAGGCAGTGAATACGGCGGTGCGGGCGAATGGATAAATCTTTCGGAGAGTAAACTCGGCAAGAAAGAAAAGGAACAAATGGCGGTTGTAAAACCGTATATGCAGTGCGAATTTATACACGCAATGGGTAACGGCCCCGGCGGTATAAAGGAATATATAGACCGCCTATACAGATATGACGGATTTTTCGGTGCATTCGCTTGGGAATGGTGCGACCATGCTATTGATATGGGGGACAGTAAATATTTTTACGGCGGTGATTTCGGCGAATATCCGAATGACGGTAATTTCTGCGTTGACGGACTGGTTTATCCCGATAGACGACCTCATACGGGACTTTTGGAATACAAGCAGGCTATTAAACCGTTTGCGATAAAATCATACAGCAATATTATGGTGGTGGAAAATCGTTACGATTTTGCGGAGCTTGACGATAAACTTTATTTTGAAGTCAACGGTGAAAGAATGGAATTTGATGTTCCGCCGAGAGGAAAAAAGAGCTTTCCACGTCCGAATGGTGATGTCGTAATGGTTAAGGCATATCAAAAGAGCGACACGCTTTGGGCGAAAAAAGGATATGAAGTAGGCTTTGAACAACTTATTGTAAATGACACCGTGCCGAAACTTGAACCTGTCAATGCAGACGGAAGTTTTGAAGTATCGGAGCAAGGCAGAAACATTACGATAAAAGGCAATAATTTTGAATATATCTTCGATAAATCAACAGGTAATTTCAAAAAACTTTCCGATACGGTTACAAGACCTGTTGAATGGAATGTGTGGAGAGCACCGACTGACAATGACAGAAATATTATGCGTGATTGGATAAATGCTGATTATCATAGAGAACAAAGCTACGTCTACGACTGCACTTATGATGTTACTGATACAGTTACGATAAAGTGCCATAATGCGCTTATTCCCGTTGTGCAACGCAAGCATATGGATATTGAAACCGTATGGACGATTTATGCAAACGGTATTATTTATATGCAGTCGAGCGTTAAAGTGTGTGAAAATCTGCCTGTAATTCCGCGATTCGGATTGAGATTTTTCACTAAAGGCGAGAACGTCAAGTATTACGGCTACGGGCCGTATGAAAGTTACAGTGATAAGCACCTTTGCACATATCTTGATGAATTTAATACAACCGTTTCGGATATGTATGAACCATATATAAAACCACAGGAAAACGGAAGTCATTTCGGTACAAGATATGTTGAAACGGAAAATATCAGAGTAAGCTCGGATACTCCGTTTTCATTCAGTGCGTTGCATTACACGCAAGAGGAATTGACCGAAAAGAAACATAATTTTGAACTTGAAAAATGCGACGATACTGTTTTGTGTATTGATTATAAGCAAAACGGTATAGGTCAAAACAGCTGTGGACCGCTTACACAAGAAGAATATCGCTTTGATGAAAGTGAATTTGAATTTAAAATAAGAATTGAAATTAAATAGGAACACAAAAAAGGATAGCGGCAATATGTCGCTATCCTTTATTTTATCTTACCATTTCATCTTGATGACCTGTTGCTTTGTGTGATTTAATAACGCTTTCGATTTCTTCAATACTGCTTGCTGACATATCGCCTGCAACAGTGTTTTTAACAGCTGAAAGTGCGTTGCCGATTTCGATTGCTCTTTCAGGAGTACCGAACTTGATAAGTCCGTAAAGCACACCTGCAAGATATGCGTCACCCGAGCCTATGCGGTCGATAACTTCGATATTATTGTAAGGTTCTTCTTCATAGAAATTACCGTTCATATATATTTTTGAGTTGAAATTATGGTGCGTAGGGCTTACAGCCTCACGTCTTGTTGTTGCAATAAGTGTGCAACCGTAAGTGTCGGCATAGCCTTTCATTATTTCTTCCAAAGTACCTGTTCTCTGCAACATCCTTCTTGATGTTTCTTCCGAAACGAAAAGAAAATCTACATATGGGAATATCGCCTCAACAGTCTTTTTAGCCTCTTCTTCAGACCACAAACTTGCACGGTAGTTTACGTCAAATGAAATATATGCACCTGCCTCGTGGAATTTATGTATCATTTTAATAGCCGTTTCCTTTAGTGATGGGTCAAGTGCAAGCGTAATGCTTGAAATGTGAAAAATCTTAGTTTTTGCATATATATCCTCCGGAAGTTCGTCAAGAGAAAGTGAACAAAAACTTGAATTTGCTCTGTCATAAATTACCGATGATTTTCGCGGATAAGCACCGCTTTCATAGTAATAAACGCCCAATCTTTTTTGAGGTGAGTGGTCGTATATGATATAGTCATCGGACACGTTTCCGTAACGAATTTTATTTCTTATGAAATGTCCCATCTTGTTTTCGGGCAATTTTGTAACTATCGCCGAACGAATACCGAGCATTGCCGCACCCGATACAACGTTAAGTTCACTTCCGCCCGCATTTTTTTCAAATGTTTCGCTTTGAGAAATCTTTTCTTTGTTTGGAGGTGAAAGTCTTAGCATAACTTCGCCTAAACCGATAAGGTCAAAATCAGTATTTTCTTTAAATTCCATAGTAAAATCCTCCATCATAATGAATAATTTTATTATACAATACAACAGTACATTTAGTCAATAATTGTTATTATTTTGACATAGACAAATTTGTTGTAAAGTGCAGGCCGTTATGATATAATCATATTCAGAGGTGTTAAAAAATGAAAACCAACTGTGAATTTTGTATGAATTACTATTATGATGATGAATATGAATGTTATTGCTGTGCGATAAATTTGGACGAGGACGAAATGTACAGATTTACGATGGGCAATAACGATAACTGCCATTATTTCAGAATGGGCGACGACTATACGATTGTAAGGAAGCAAAACTGATGGACAGAACAATACTTCATTGCGACTGTAATGCATTTTATGCGTCGGTGGAATGTGTATTAAATCCGGAACTTAAAAAAGTGCCTATGGCGGTCGGCGGTGACGAGGAAAGCAGGCACGGTATTATTTTGGCAAAGAATGAGCTTGCAAAAAAGTACAACATACAAACTGCCGAAACAATTTGGCAGGCAAAGAAAAAGTGCCCCGATTTAGTCATAGTCAGACCGCACCACGATTTGTATTACAAGTATTCAAAGCAGGTTATGGATATTTATAAACGGTACACCGATTATGTCGAGTCGTTCGGACCTGACGAGGCTTGGCTTGATGTTACGGGAAGTAAAAGACTGTTCGGTGACGGTGTGAAGATTGCGAACGAGCTTAGAAGAATTGTAAGAGAGGAAACAGGGCTTACAATTTCAGTCGGAGTGTCATTTTGCAAGGTGTTCGCAAAACTTGGCAGTGACTATAAAAAACCGGACGCGACAACTGTGTTTTCAAAATCAAATTGGAAACAGTTTATATATCCACTGTCGGTAAGAGATTTGCTTTTTGTCGGCAAAAAGACGGGTGATGAACTTGAAAGATTAGGCGTTAAAACTATCGGTCAGCTTGCAAAATATGACGAACATATCCTTGTCAGGCATTTCGGTAAAGCGGGGAATATGCTGTACAGATACGCAAACGGACTTGACAGTGAGCCGGTTAAATCAATATACGAAAAGGAGAAAGTTAAATCGGTCGGCAACGGTATGACGTTCAGACAGGATCTTGTCGGTGAAGAAGATGTACGGAGCGGTATATATGCACTTTCGGACAGTGTTGCGGCACGTTTACGCCGAAAAAATATGAAATGCACGACAGTGCAAATATTGATAAAAGATCCGCAATTTAAGAGTATAAGCCGTCAGAAAAAACTCGAAAAGCCTACATATGTTTCAAGAGATATACGCAATGCGGCGATGGAGCTTGTAAAAAAATCTTGGAATTTAAAATTGCCGATACGAATGATGTCTGTAACGGGAACAAACCTTGTCGGTGAGAATGACGTATACGAACAGATGAGTTTGATTGAGGACAATACGGAAAATACGAAAAAAGTCGAGCAGTTTGAAAAAACGGTTGATAATTTGAAAAATCGTTTCGGAAATGTGGTTTCACTTGGCGGAAGTATAAAAAAATATGAGGGCAGTATAAGGAAAAAACCGTAAAAGTCATAAAAACGGAATTTAATTCATATCTTGATAGGGGAGATATGAATATCTATAAAAGAAATCGTGCGAGCGGTAATTCCGGTGAGAAAATCGCTTGCGGTAAGATAATGCGTGTAAATTAAGAGGAACAGATTTTAAATCTGCTCCTTTTTTAGTAAGTGTATTATTCGATAAACCGGAATTTTTCTGTTTTTCATTTCAAATAACGTTTCAAAATGTGCTGAATATCTCCCGAATACAAAAAACTTGTTGCAGAGGCATTTTCCCTATCAGCGGACAAGCCAAGCTTTTCAGCAATTCTGCAAGAACGCGGATTGTTCTTGCTAATATATGCGGATACACTTGTAATATTGTCCGGTATTCTATATCGCATAAACCGAAATAATCCACTAAGTACGCCGAAACGTACTTGATAGCTCGGCATAATCTCCATTTCTTCAATTATAAGATTATCACCAATAAATGAATATTGAAAATATCCTGCCAAAGTGTCCCCGTCCTCAAATATAATGAAAACTTTTTCATAAAAATGATCATTTTGATACTTTAACCAAATCGAAAAATCATCATCTGATATTGTTTCTTTAGAGTTTATAATCTCCATATTAGAGGATAAAATCGAAAACATTTTTAGTGCGAGTTTATCAAAGTCTCGCTTATTTATCTCTTTGAATAGCATAATTATCACCACAAATTCCGATTTATCTAAGTTATTTTAAATCCTTAAACATTTTTATATGCGGACAAAATTCTTCTTTATATATTTCGCCGATTTCGGTGTAACCGAGTTTTTTATAAAAATCTTTTGCCTGTATTTGAGCGGAAAGCTCGATATGATGTGCACCCAATTCAAGTGCTTTTTCTTCAAGTATGGCAATAACTTCACTGCCGAGCGACTGACCTCTGTATTCTTTCATAACGGCGATACGGCCGATTTTCATGCAACCGTCGAAAAACAGTCGTCCCGTTGCACAAGGATTATCGTTTTCATCGTACAAAACAAGGTGCAAAGCGGTTTCGTCAATGTCATCAAATTCGTATTCAAAACCCTGCTCTTCCACGAAAACGGATTGTCTTATCGCTCTTGCATCCGGACTGTTATTGAGTCCTTTGGATAGTGTATATTTCATAAATTCACCCCTAACATTCCTATTATATCATACATATTGCATAAAAACAAGTAAAATTTTAAAAATCAGAAAAATATTCAAAAAAATTTAAAATGCTATAATTAAGTATTGCAAAAACAATAAAAAGTGATATAATATAGTTGAAAGCTACACAGTGGGGGAGGCGAAGAAGATGTCAGAGGGGACAGTGGAAGAACTTCAAGAAAGAGTTCATCAACTGGAAGAAAATTTACGAAAAGTAAAGAGTCTTGATGAACTTACCGGACTTTACAACAGGAATACATATTATGACCGTGTCAGGTGCAGATTTGAAAATGAACCGGACAGAGAATATGTTATTGTTTGTTTTGATGTCGAGAAATTCAAATTTGTCAATGACAGATTCGGTTTTGTCGAAGGTGACAGACTTCTTAGCTATATAGGCAAGAAATTGCAAGAAAGAGCCGCAAAATACGGTCTTGTAGCCGCAAGGCTTTCGGGTGATGTATTTTCTTTTATGGACTTTGAAGAAAATATTCAGCCGGACGCATTGGGTGCGGAAATTCAAAGTTGGGTAAAGGATTATCCAATTGATTTTGAAATAAGAATGACTGTGGGAATTTACCACGTTAAAACAAAAAATATCCCTGTAAGACTTATGTGCGACAGAGCAAGTTTTGCGTGTGAGTCAATAAAAAACAATTATCTTGTTAATGTTGCGGAATATAATGAAAGTGTGAAAAACTATGTTTTCTCGCAACACGAACTTTTAAACGAAAGTGAAAGGGCATTTGAAAATCACGAATTTAAAGTGTATCTTCAGCCTAAATACGATATACGAACAACAAAGGTAATGGGTGCGGAAAGCCTTGTAAGATGGCAGCATCCCGAAAAAGGTCTTATCTTTCCGAAAGATTTTATTCCGATGTTTGAGCAGAATATGCTTATTACAAAACTTGACGAATATATATGGGAAGAAAGTTGCCGAATTTTACGTGATTATATTGATAAGGGATATACCGCGGTTCCTATATCGGTGAATGTTTCGCGAATGGATATTTATTCTCTTGATTTGTCAAAGATTTTTGTAAATCTTACGGATAAATACAATATTGAGAGAAGATATTTGGAGATAGAAATTACCGAAAGTGCGTTTACAAGTGATGAAGAACAGATTTTGAAAGCTGTTGACGAACTTCGTGAATTGGGTTTTATTGTATTGATGGACGATTTCGGCAGTGGTTATTCATCGCTTAATATGTTGAAAGATATAAGCGTTGATGTACTTAAAATAGATACAAGATTCCTTGAGGCAGGTCGTGACGGAAATACAAAGGGTAAAGAAATTCTTGAATCGGTTATAAAAATGGCAAAGTGGATTGGTTTGTCGGTAATCGCCGAGGGCGTTGAAACGGACGAACAGAAGAATTTCTTGCTTGACAGAGGCTGTAATTATGCACAAGGATTTTATTTTTCAAGAGCGATAGATGAAGAATCTTTCGGAAAATTAATCAGTGACCCAAATAATGTTGCAAGTGAAAATTTGGACAACGTATTTGACAATACGATTGAAATTGAAGAATTGCTTCATTCCGATTTTATGACTGAGGGGCTGCTTAACAATATTTTGGGCGGCGTTGCATTATATTCGCTTAGTAATGACGGAAATAAACTTAATGTTTTAAAAGCAAACGAATTTTATTATTCAATAACTAAGAATTATCCGAAAAATGTTACTGCAGGCGGATATGACGGATTGGAAAATCTTCACCCCGATGACAGAGAAAAGGCAATAAAGGCATTTCGCGAATCTAAAATGGCGGGGAATAAAGGCGTTTCCGTACAAGTCAGAAATGTATTCGGTGAAGATGTTATATGGCTGTCGATTAAAATTTTCTACCTTGCAAGTCGTGAGGATTGTTCAATTTATTATGCGTCTGTTTCGAATAGCAGTGAACAAATGGGTGTTTTGAATAAACTCAATATGCTAAGACGCAGTTTTGAAACGGCACTTGACCTTATTGACGCCATTGCACTTGAGTATTATTTTATAAACAATACCATTGATGTAAAGACAAAACTTGCCGAAGGTCATTCCTATATGTTTGGCACTTACATACAAAATGCACTTGAATATATTTTGGACAATAAGATTGTTCATCACGATTCTATGGACGAATACAAAATATTATGTAAGCATTTAAAGAAAAGTGATAAGCCGATTAGTGTTGTGCTTGACCTCTTGTATAAAGAAGATATGTATAACCGTTGTAAAGTTACAGCGAAAACTGTTTATGGAAACGGGAAGAGAATTAAATCGGTTATTGTAATTGAAAGTACAGGATTGGATGTAAAACCATAAAAAAGAGAATGCGGCATGAGCCGACCCCCAAAAGTTAGACCAAAAATCTAACTATTGGGAGGTCGGTTTTTTCATGGCAAAATATAG
>OGDN01000197.1_pt1 | contig 123295 bp, 103 predicted proteins | sample 1570271 | NCBI WGS metagenome assembly OGDN01 (sample SAMEA4384481, study PRJEB24528) | human gut metagenome
TATTGCTACCACAGGCACCTGAAGCCTGCGCGTCTGCCAATTCCGCCATTCCTGCGCGCAAATAGTATTCTATCTGTTTTTAGAATTGAAGTCAAGAGAATTGTAAACTTTTTGCAATGAAATTATGAATTTATTCCAGTGTCAGTGTGCCCATAAGATAGCCGTTGGAGGTAAGTGACATGGTATTTCCAAGTTTTATAATTTCTCCAGAGGCTGGATCTCGCAGTAAAAGATAAAGGTTGTAGGTGCCTTTGTCATAATCACGTAAAGCAAGAGACTGTGTAATGGTTACCGGTTCTTTCGGATTCCAGGAACGACTGTCCGTATCCAAAGGAAGCGTAATCATTTCTTCCGTTTTTTGATTGCGGATGAGAAGACTGATGTCATATGGCATATAGCCATTAGAAAAGCCAATGTTTTCCAGAGTCAGTGTAAGTGAACCATCCGTGTCTTTCCAAGTGTCAAAGGAAAGCGATACATCTTTTACGATATAGCGGTATCCCAAGTGTGTTGTAACATAATCATATAGTGTCAGACCGTTGTATGCATCTTCACCGGTATAACTTGTTGTTTTCCAATCATTTAAAATGGATGCATCCTGATCGGCATTCAGATAAGAAATGTGTCCCATTTCGAGTCGGGTGATGGCACCAGCGACATTTGACAGTAGGGAGTCGTTGGCAATGGCTCCACCACATGGGGCAAAAGTTGCGATGGATGCAGTGGCATTCTGTTCAGCAGTTGCCATATGCATGGATAGTGCATCGCTATTCAGACCAATGCGGTAAAAAAGTGTCTTATCAGAAGTGTATAAGGTCGGCGGAATCTCATTTTGACCAATCACCTGTAAATACTGACTGGCATCATGCACGCTAAGAAATAGATTGTTGTTTGTCAGTGAAGCATAATAGTGGTTCAAATCAGCAAGAGAATCTGTAGTCAATAAACCAGAAGATAGGGTCTCGCCATTTTTACCAAGAAAAACACCTTGCAATATGTAAATGCGTGAGGCATATTCGTTGATTACGGTGGATAGCTGCTCCATGTGACGATAAATAATGGAAAGATCCTGTGGCTCGTTTGCGTCATTTTCTTCACCGGTATTGTAACAGAAACGAATCATCAGCTGCTTGTCGGTGGTACTCCATTTGTCTAGAATGGAGCGTATATCCTCAATACCATGATTGGAAATGGCATCCTGCGTATAATGATCCAGGTTGATTTGCAGCAGACATAAGCGTGTGGTATTGTCGAGTGCCATGGCATAATCTACAGTAGCTGGGTCAAAAGAAGTATCTTCTGTTATATCATATGAATAAGTGTGATACCAGCCGATATAAGGATTGGCGATAGCCTCGTTACTTTCGCTGTATGAAACCGGTGTAAAAGTTACACTGAGATTATGACGTAATAAAAGAACAGTGCCAATGACACTGATAGTAATCAAAAAAAGAACAAGTCCGCACAGGAAGCGCAGCCCTTTGTTTTTTCGTTTTGCATTTTTTTTCATAGGAATCTCCTAAACTTGTAATAAAAGTAGTATATCATATTGTGTAAAAAAATAGAGAAAAGTAAGTAAAAAGTAGGAAAATTAATCAATTTGCATAGTGAGAATGGAGGGGATGTGTTACAATCTTGATATGGGAATGCAAACAAGGGGGAATCGAGATTTATGGGAATCAGAACAGAACAAAAAAGGAGAGGTTTAAAAGCAATAGGCGCACTATTATCTGCGACTGTTACGATACTGTGGATTGCCTTTTTTGGATGGACGCTTTTACATAACACAGAGCCTTCGCAAGTGCAGGAGATGGCAACAGGATGGAGTGTGAGTGTCAATGGACAGGAGCTCGCACAGCAGCCAACACTCGAAGACTATAGATTTTCAGATTTACAAGAGGGCGATACCATTGTCTTAAAGGGGAAACTGCCGGAAACGTTATTACCTTCGCAGGCGATGACAATGCTTTGCTATCTTTCCACCATAGAAGTCAAAGTGGATGACGTTTCTGTGTATCATTATGGACAGGAACTGGCGCAACAGAACAAATTAGTGGGTAGTGGCTATCATTTCATAACATTACCAGACGATGCAGCAGGTAAAGATGTGACAATTATTATGGAAACCAGAGAGCCGGATGTATTTACCAGCATCGGTAATCCAACAATTATGTCGACGAATGATGTGTATCGTGAATTTGCAAAACAGAATACGATGGCAACATTTATTGATGTGTTTTTGATTTTGCTGGGTGCAGTTGTTACTGTTGTTAGTTCTGCAGCAATTTGCTACAGCAAAGTGTACGAGAGACTTCTTTATATCGGGATTTTTAGTTTTCTGATGGGTGTATGGTCTATGTGCAACTTGAAGATTTTTGAAATCTTCAAAATAACGCTCGAAGCAAACACAACAGTCGAATATATGAGTTTATATCTGGCAGCAATCAGCGTCCTTTTAATGACAGCAGATTTGCGGAAGAAGTCTGCCGCATGGAAACAACAGGTTGTATATGCCTCAGCAATGCTGATGGGAATTTTCTTTGTGGTGGCTTCTATCTTACATTTTACAAACATTGAACATTACCCACGATTGCTGGGATATTTTCATCTGTTTGGTGGCGTATCTTTTGTCCTGATCGCACTGACAGGATATGAAAGAGGGCACAAAATGAATTCATCGGAAAAAGCGATACATGTTGGAATGGGAATTCTCTGTGTAAGTGTTGCACTTGATTTGCTCCGTTTCTATTTGCAAAAATATATTATGCCGGATGTCCATGTCCTTAACAACAGTGTCATGCCAGTAGGAACGTTGATTTTTATCATTATGCTGATTGTCAGCTATATCTTCTATGTATATGATTTGCTTGTTTATGAGGCTGAGCAGGAGTGGCTGACAGAGCGGGCTTATCACGATGAGTTGTGTAAGACATTTAACCGTACCAAATGTAATGAGCGTTTTGATGAACTCGATGCAGGAAAACAGGATTATGCGCTGATTAATCTGGATCTTAATGGCTTAAAAGAAACCAATGATTCGTTGGGACATGTGCAGGGAGATTTGCTCTTACAGGAGTTTGCTTCTATTCTAAAAGAAGCTTTTTCGGGAATTGGTGAAGTGTATCGTATGGGAGGCGACGAGTTTTTGGTTATTTTGCAGGAAGAACAGTTCCCACAGATTGATTCTTGTCTGAATAAAATGGTTCGTTTGGAAAAACGCAGATCCAGCGAATTCATTTTTACAATAGAAGCGGCTTATGGCGTTGCAAAAAATAGTGAATGTCCGGAGGGAACGGCACAAAAGGTGTACATGCTTGCGGATAGCCGTATGTATGACATGAAAGCCAAACAAAAGATCAACAAGAGATTGCGATAATATTTGGTCTTTTTTCAATACATAAGTAGGAATTATAGACAGTTTTTGCGATGCGTGTTATATTACAACTATAAGATTGTTATTTTTTTGACAAGAAGTGACAGGAAACCACAAAAGAAAGTTATGAGAGAAAAAGGGAGGACACATACCAAATGTATGCTGACGAAAATGTAATTAAGATCAAACATGATGTACTTTATGAAGTAGCCAAACTAGCATTTGCAGATGAACTGGAAGAAAAGAGAGACGGTATTGCTGAGGCTTTGATTCCAGGACCAACACCGCAATTCCGTTGCTGTATTTATAAAGAGAGAGAGATCATTCGCCAGAGAGTTCGCTTAGCGGAAGGTAAGGCACCGGGTATGAATGACGATGGTAATATCGTGCAGGTAATCAGCTCTGCATGCGAAGATTGTCCGATTTCAAGCTATGTTGTTACTGATAACTGCCAGAATTGTATCGGAAAGGCATGTATCAATGCTTGTAATTTTGGTGCTATTGAGATGGGACGTCATCGTTCTCATATTGATGCTTCCAAATGTAAGGAATGCGGTAAATGTGCACAGGCATGTCCATATCATGCAATTGCTGCCTTGAAGCGTCCTTGCAAATTTAGTTGTCCGGTAGATGCGATTAGCTACGATGAGAATGGTATTTCTGTGATCAACGAGGAAAAATGTATCCGCTGTGGACTTTGTATCCATAAGTGTCCATTTGGAGCCATTGGTTCTAAGACCTTTATGGTAGATGTAATCAAAGCAATCAAGTCAGAACATCCGGTTTATGCACTTGTTGCACCAGCCACAGAAGGTCAGTTTGGCGAAAACATTACAATGAATAGCTGGAAGAAAGCAATGAAAGCGGTTGGATTTACTGATTTAGTAGAAGTAGGCCTCGGTGGAGATATGACGGCTGCTTATGAAGCAGAGGAATGGGCAGAGGCATATAAGAATGGCAAGAAGATGACTACATCTTGCTGTCCTGCATTTGTAAATATGATTAAGAAACATTATCCGGAATTGATTGACAATGTTTCTACAACGATTTCACCGATGTGTGCGGTATCTCGTATGTTAAAGGCAAAAGAACCAGATGCAGTAACCGTATTTATCGGACCATGTATTTCTAAGAAATCAGAAGTTAAGGATCATGCAATTGAAGGCAATGCTGATTTTGCACTGACATACAGTGAAATCCGCGCCATGATGCGTGCAAAAGATATTGAATTAGAAGAAGATGATAATACATATCAGGAATCTTCTGTTTATGGTAAACGTTTTGCAAACGCTGGTGGTGTTACAGAAGCTGTGTTACAGAGCTTGAAAGAAAGCGATGATGAGATTGCTGCAACTGTAAATAAGTGCAATGGTGCAGCAGAGTGTAAAAAAGCATTGCTTTTGATGAAAGTCGGAAGATTGCCGGAAGATTTCATCGAAGGTATGATTTGTGAAGGTGGTTGTGTTGGCGGCCCAAGTGCATTCCGTCCACAGGCATCCTTTAAAAAGAATCGTGAAGCAATCATATCTGAGGCAGATGAGCGCGGTATTCACGAAAATCTGGATCATTATGATATGGATGCATTCTCTATGCATGCAAAGAGATAAAAATGAAAAAATTAACAGCTGGAGTTTTAAAACTCCGGCTGTTTTTTGTTTAGCCACTCGACGAGCTCACATAAGCCTTCTTCCGAAAAGTCGGCAATCTGATGCGTTTTTTTATCATCATCCGTTTTTGCAAAGGAAAACGGCCCGGGCCAGATGGTAGCCTGTAATTTTTTTTCGGTCTCTTCGGAATCCGGAAGTGGAAGTTCTATTTTTTCAACGCGATAGCGCATATTCCCATCACTTCCGGTAAAGGGGGAGCTTTTGTAAAAATTAAGTGCTAATAATGAATGACGGTCAATCATAAAAAATCCTTTCTATGGGTTATTTTCTAAATTACTTTCTATTATAATATATATAAGGGAAAAGTAGTAAAATTTTTGCTTTTTTATGGGCGGGAAGAAGCAGATATGCTATACTTTATTAATTATAGCAAACATAATATGCTATCGCCGAAAGGCTCATAGCAATTGTGGAAAGGAGAAGGTAACTATATGAGGGGGATTTTTAAAAAGTGGAGTGCAGTTTGTCTGGCTGTGATGTTATCGATATCAATTTTTGGGGGATTGGGACAAACGCAGGTACAGGCGGCAGAGAAAGAGACGACAAATTGGATGGCAGATATTGATGGGGAAACGATGTTAAGTGCCATCTCGATTCCCGGAACGCATGATACGTGTACACAATATGTAGGTTTGCGTTATGTTTTCCAGTGTCAGAATACGAGTGTGGCAGAGCAGTTAGAGGATGGCTATCGTTACATGGATATGCGCTTAGTATTAGATGGAGAAGGAGAGGAGCAGACATTAATTCTCAAACATAACTTCTCAAAATGTAAAAAGAATGGTTCTCTTTTTGCAAAAGCGTTGACGCTTTCCGATGTACTGCGTGATGTGTATGCTTTTTTGGAAGAGAATCCAACGGAAACCGTAATCATGTGCATGAAAGCAGAAAATGGTAAAGATGATGTAGCAGAAGTACAAAAATTATTATACAAACAGATCGATGCCAATGCGGATATGTGGTATCTTGCGAATGAAATTCCAACGCTGGATGAGGTGAGAGGCAAGATTGTATTGGCGACACGCTTTGAAGATAAAATGGGTGTAGGTGAAAGCAGAAGTGGTCTTCATTTTTACTGGGAAGATCAGGGGGATCGTACTGTCGTAGATGTTCCATATGTATTGTCTATGGTAAATGACACCACTTCTTTATGGGTGCAGGATCGCTACAATTATGATACGGCAGATAAGCTGGATGCGATTGTAGATAATCTGGAGAATTGCCAGGCGGCAGATGATACCTTTTCTATCAACTTTACATCGACAAGTGGAAGTGGTAAAGTAGGGCATCCAAAGAAATATGCCAGCACGATCAATGCGTATCTGTTGACATATGATTGGAAAGAAAATACCTGCTATGGTATTGTTGTTGTAGATTTTGCGTCAGATAAACTGGCAAAATGTATTTATGGCACCAATGATTTTATAAAATAACTGAGAAAGAATAGAAGGTGAGTGTATGCCACAGGGCAAGCCAATGCCGGGAGAAATTTATCGGCACTTCAAAAATAAAATGTATCAGATTGTTACGGTTGCAGCACATTCGGAGACTGGTGAATGGTACGTTGTATATCAGGCATTATATGGCGATTTTAGAACATATATCCGTCCATATGATATGTTTATCAGTCCGGTTGATCATCACAAATATCCGGATGTGGAACAGAAATATCGTTTTGCTTTGTTAGAAGGACCTGTGGTACCTGACATCACAGCACAGGAAAAAAAGACAGAGAGTGTTCGGATGCAGGATGAAATGGTAGAAAAAACGACAGAGCCCGATGAAAATCCGAATCTGGAAGCCAATGAAGAGCTACAGGGAGTGAACCCACATTTTCTGGCATTTTTGGATGCGGATAGCTATAGTAAAAAATACGATATTGTGACAGATATGGAAGAAGAATTAGATGACCATCTGATTAACCAGATGGCAGCATCGATTGATGAGATCATTGAAGACGGACGTCTGAGTGACCGGATTATGCAATTAGAAGCATGCTTAAGAACAAAGGCGCGGTATGAATTAAACCGCGCCAGATAAATTATTGATACAGAGCCATGTTGACATTGTGATAATGAGGATCCATGGTGACATCGGTGCCAAACCATTTTGGTGGAAGAAAGGCATCCGCTTCTTCTAAAGAAGCAAATTCTACTTCAGCCATGATAAGAGGCGCCATATCACCTTCGAATACATCGAGTTCAATCGTGTGTGGTGGAAGGGGAATGAAATAGCGCGTCTTGCAGATGATTTTACCATCTGCTTTGGTGCGAAGATGTTCATAGGATTCCTGGGTGAGAGGAAATTCACTTTCCCCACGTGCAAGCATACCCTTGGATTTATATGTGAGAATATAAGAGTCGTCTTTTTTTCGGATGCGTAGTACAGGCTGTTCATTCAGATAAGCCTGCTCAATGTGGCTGGATGGATAGGATTCCAGATCAGAAGGCAATGTTTTTATTAAAAATTTACGTTCAATTTCCATAAAAATCTCCTTATATGTTTTTCTATATTATAACGCAGTGGAGAAGGAATGGAAAGCAAAGACAAAATAAGAAAGAAATGAGGAATGAAGGATGAGTAAAGTAGCAATTTGTATGGCAGATGGATGTGAAGAGATCGAAGGACTTACGGTAGTTGATGTATTACGTCGTGGTGGGATGGAAATTGATATGGTTTCTATTTCAGGAGACCCTTATGTGACAGGATCTCACAATATTTCTTTTTGCGCAGACAAGCTGATTTCAGAAGTGAACTGGGCAGAATATGATGGTATTGTACTGCCAGGAGGTATTCCGGGGACACCAAATCTTTTGGCAAATCCAGAGGTGGTGGATGCGTTGAAGCTGTTTGCAGCGGAAGAAAAACTGATTGCAGCAATTTGCGCAGCTCCAAGTGTTTTAGGTCAGGTGGGACTTCTGGAAGGAAAAAAAGCTACTTCTTATCCGGGATTTGCTGAAAAAATGCCAGGGTGTCAGTATCAGACGGATGCCGTGGTAAGCGATGGCAATATTATTACAAGCCGTGGTATGGGAACAGCGATTGCATTTGCACTTGCGATTGTAGAATATTTTTCAGATCATGAGACAGCAGCTACTCTTGGTGAAAAATTTATGTATCATTATGAATAAAAGATACTAATAATTTCCAACTATATTTTCGCGTATTATGTTCATACTAGCATTAGATAAATCTTCTATCAGAGGCATCAAGGGACGGATGGTTGGTGCCGGAAGATTTGTCTTAAAATAAATCTGGAGGTAATGAACATGAGCGGATCTTCAAACTCGAATTCTAACAGAATGGCAGTTCCTGAAGCAAAGGATGCCATGAATCGTTTTAAGCAGGAGGTTGCCAGCGAGATTGGTGTGCCACTTAAGGATGGTTACAACGGTGAGTTGACATCAAAGCAGGCAGGTTCTATCGGTGGTGAAATGGTCAAGAAGATGATCATGAAACAGGAACAGGAAATGAGCAAATAAGTTTGCCCACACCTTAGAAAGCAGCCTCGGGAATATCCCGGGGCTGCTTTACTGATACAAGAGTACATATATTTAGGGGGTTTTCAGCTGGCAAAGCCTTGAAAAGCCCCTATTTTTGCGTATTGCTATTTAAAAAATGGTGTGATATAATTACCCAATGACTGCACAAGGGCAGATTGCCCTTTTTATAATAGAAAATCTATTATAGAAGTGATTAGTACATGAGTTACAATTTTAAGGAGGAAATGAATTAAATGAGTGTACAGGTTGAAACATTAGAGAAGAATATGGCAAAACTCACAGTTGAGATTTCTGCTGACAGATTAGAGAAAGCACTTGACGCTGCATACAACAAGCAGAAGAAGAGCATTTCTCTTCCAGGATTCCGTAAGGGTAAAGTGCCTAGAGCAATGGTTGAGAAGATGTATGGTGTAGAAGTATTCTATGAAGACGCTGCCAACATTCTTTTACAGGAAACTTATCCGGAAGCATATGATGAGAGTGGTCTTGATATCGTTTCACAGCCAACCATCGATGTTGTTCAGTTAGAGAAGGGTAAGTCATTTATCTATACAGCTGAAGTTGCTGTTAAGCCAGAAGTTACACTTGGAAAGTATAAGGGTGTTACTGTTACAAAGATCGACACAAGCGTTACCGATGAAGAAGTAGATGCTGAAGTTGAGACACAGAGAAACAACAATGCTAGAACAGTATCTGTAGAGCGTCCAATCGAAAATGGCGATACTGCTGTAATCGATTTTGAAGGTTTTGTAGATGATGTTGCATTTGAAGGTGGAAAGGGCGAGAACTATGACTTAGAGATTGGTTCACATTCTTTCATTGATACATTTGAAGATCAGTTGGTTGGAAAGGTTGCCGGAGATGATGTAGACGTTCAGGTTACATTCCCAGAGCAGTACCAGGCAGAAGAACTTGCCGGAAAGCCAGCTTTATTCAAGGTTAAGATTCACGAAGTAAAGGCAAAAGAATTGCCAGAACTTGATGATGAATTTGCGCAGGATGTATCTGAATTTGATACACTTGCTGAATACAAGGAAGACGTTAAGAAGAAGTTGACAGAGCGCAAGGAAGCTGACGCACATCGTACAAAAGAAGATGAAGCAATCGCTAAAATCATCGACGATGCTAAGATGGACATTCCAGAAGCAATGATCGACAATCAGGTTAACAGCATGATCAATGATTTTGCAAATAACATGATGCAGCAGGGTCTTTCTATGGAACAGTACATGCAGTTTACAGGCATGACGATGGACAAGTTCAAAGAACAGGTTCGTCCGGATGCTGTTAAGAGAATTCAGTCATCTCTCGTATTAGAGCAGATTGCTAAGGATGAAAACTTAGAAGTTACAGATGCTGATGTAGAAGCAGAAGTCGAAAAGATGGCTGCAGCTTATGGTATGGAAGTTGATAAGATCAAAGACTATATCCAGGATGCAGAGAAAGAATCTATGAAGAAGGATATTGCGATTGAGAAGGCAGTAAGCTTCATCATGGACAATGTAAAAGAAAGAGCAAAGAGAACTACAAAGAAGGCTGCTGCTGACGACACAAAAGAGACAGCAAAGAAGCCAGCTGCAAAGAAGACTACAGCAAAGAAGACAACAAAGAAGGCTGACGAGACAAAAGACGCAGAATAATAAAGCGTGCTATAGTTAGGAAACGGAGGTTCATAATATGGCAACAATACCTTATGTCATTGAGCAGAATAGCAGAGGAGAGCGCTCCTATGATATCTATTCCAGATTGTTGAAGGATAGAATTATCTTTCTTGGAGAGGAAGTAAACGAGACAACGGCAAGTCTTGTCGTTGCACAGTTATTGTTCTTAGAGTCAGAAGACCCTGGAAAGGACATTCACCTTTACATCAATTCTCCAGGCGGAATGGTGACTGCAGGCATGGCCATCTATGACACCATGCAGTATATTAAGTGTGATGTATCAACGATTTGTATTGGTATGGCAGCAAGTATGGGGGCATTCTTATTAGCTGGTGGTGCCAAAGGCAAACGTTTTGCACTTCCAAATGCGGAAGTTATGATTCACCAGCCATCCGGTGGTGCCAAGGGTCAGGCAACAGAGATCCAGATTGCTGCAGAGAACATCTTGAAGACAAAGAAAAAGTTAAACCAGATGTTAGCAGATAACACAGGAAAGCCATATGAAGTTGTGGCAGAAGATACAGAAAGAGATCATTGGATGAGCGCAGAAGAAGCCTTAGATTACGGCTTGATCGACGGAATCATCACAAAGAAAGAGTAATGCGTAAGAGGGTACCCCGTATGGGATACCCTCGATGTGCATATCATAAAGGAATGAGAGAAGAATAGTATGGCAGGAAGAATAACAAACGACGACAAAATCAGATGTTCCTTCTGTGGCAAATCACAGCAGCAGGTACGCAAGCTGATCGCAGGTCCAAACGGAGCTTATATTTGTGATGAATGCGTAGACATCTGTTCAGAAATTATAGACGAAGAATTGATGGATGCACCGAATGCAGACGCCAAACAGGAAGCATTTGACATCAATTTATTGACCCCACAGGAAATGAAGTCATTTTTGGATGACTATGTCATTGGACAGGACGAGGCAAAAAAAGTGCTGTCGGTAGCAGTATACAACCATTATAAGCGTATTACCTCCGGCAAAGATATTGATGTAGAGTTACAGAAGAGTAATGTCTTAATGCTTGGACCAACAGGTAGTGGAAAGACATTGCTGGCACAGACATTGGCGCGTGTACTTGGTGTACCATTTGCCATTGCAGATGCTACAACACTGACAGAAGCAGGTTATGTAGGTGAAGACGTAGAAAATATCTTATTGAAACTGATTCAGGCAGCCGATTATGATATTCAGGCAGCAGAGATGGGAATCATCTACATTGATGAGATTGATAAAATCACAAAGAAATCAGAAAATGTTTCTATTACAAGGGATGTATCTGGTGAAGGTGTACAGCAGGCTTTGCTGAAAATTATTGAAGGAACTGTGGCAAATGTTCCACCACAGGGTGGTAGAAAACACCCACAGCAGGAGACAATCGCCATTGATACCAAGAATATCTTATTTATTTGTGGTGGTGCGTTTGAAGGACTAGAAAAGATCATTTCAAATCGTTTGGATAGTAAATCTATCGGATTCCAGGCAGACATTAAGGAACGCAACCAGGATGATTTGTCCGAGCTTCTAAAGCAGGTATTGCCACAGGATTTTATCAAGTTTGGCTTGATTCCGGAATTTATCGGACGTGTGCCAATCAATGTTTCTTTAGAGGAATTAGATGAAAATGCTATGGTTCGCGTATTGACAGAGCCAAAGAACAGCCTTGTGAAGCAGTATCAGGCACTCTTTAGTATGGATGATGTGGATTTGGAATTTGACCGTGATGCATTGGTTGAAATTGCAAAGAAATCCATCGAGCGTAAGACAGGAGCCAGAGGACTGCGTGCCATTATGGAAAATGTCATGATGGATTACATGTATAACGTTCCTTCTGACAAGTCCATTAAGATTGTACAGGTGACCAAGGATATGGTAGATGAGAATCTTTTGTTAGATGACAAAAAAGAGCAGGTAACAGCCATTGAAGGCGAACAGGAGAAGAGTGCATAATGGTCATTAAAAATGTAGAACTTGAGACAGTCTGCGGTGTGACAAGCACTTTGCCGGAGAATACTTTGCCGGAAGTTGCTTTTGCCGGGAAATCAAATGTTGGCAAATCGTCACTGATCAATGCGCTTATGATGCGTAAATCCTTGGCGAGAACATCAGCACAGCCGGGAAAGACACAGACGATCAATTTTTATAACATTAACAAAGAAATTTATCTGGTGGATCTGCCGGGGTATGGATATGCAAAAGCTTCGGAAAAGGAGCGTGAAGCATGGGGACAGATGATAGAACGTTACCTGAATACCTCGGAAAAATTGCGTGCCGTATTTTTGCTGGTAGACATACGTCACGCACCATCTGCAAATGATAAGCAGATGTTTGAATGGATGGCTTATGTGGGATACGATCCGATTGTGATTGCAACCAAATTGGACAAAATCAAGCGAAGCCAGATAGACAAACAGATCAAGCTGATTCGTCAGGGACTAGGTGCAGATAAAGATACCATTATCGTCCCTTTTTCAGCGGAAACAAAGCAGGGACGGGATATAATCTGGGATTTTATGGATCAGGTGATTGAGAATGAAGAAGAGGCATAAAGGATTATTTGTAAGTACATTACTTGCCACCATTTTTTTGGTGGCATTTAGCTGTACTTTTTTTATTTATCAAAAGCAGGAAAAAAAGGAGAAGGATACAAGTCTGACGGTAGTAACCTCCTTTTATCCGATGTATATTGCAGCCGCAAACATCTGTGAAGATGTTGATGGTGTGGTGCTTAAGAATTTGAGTGAGCCGGAGACGGGGTGTTTGCATGACTATCAGTTGACACCGGAAGATATGAAGCTATTACAAACAGCAGATGTGTTTATTGTCAATGGTGGCGGCATAGAAGTATTTTTAGCAGATGTGGCAAAAAGTTGTCCAAATCTGACCATCATCAATGCCTGCGATGGGCTGGACTTGCTGGAAGATAATGCACATGCCTGGATGAGTATTGCATTGCATGAAAAGCAGGTAGAAAATATTGCAAAAGGATTGGCAGATGTGGATGCTTCACATGGCAAAGACTATTTGCACAATGCAAAGCATTACCAGGAAAAACTAGAAGTTCTGGAAGAACAGGAAACGGAGATCGCACAATATACGAAAGACCGCTCGGTCGTACTTTTTCAGGAGGCATATGCATATCTCGCACAGGATTTAGGTCTAAACGTATCTTATATTTTAGATCTGGATGAAGAACGTCAGGTGAGTGCCGGTGAAGTATCAGAGGTTATGGGAGCGATTGCCAAAAATCGCGTTGCTGTGGTATTTGCAGATGATGTGTATGGAAAAGAAATGGGCGATATGGTAGATGCGGAGACGGCAGCTCATACCGTTTATGTAGATACAATGGTGCGTGGGGATTATGATAAGGACAGTTATATACAGCATATGCAGGACAATCTGGATGCAATTCAGATGGCATTTGCTGCCAGATAAGGAGTGATAATACATGCATAAGATCAAGAAACCCTGTGGTTTTCACTGTATCAAGATGAAAGATATCGGTGTACAGTTCGGCGATCAGGTAGTGTTAGAACATATTAATCTGCATATCCATTGTGGAAGTCTGACAGCGCTGATTGGACGCAATGGTGCGGGAAAATCCACATTGATTAAAGCTATTTTAGGAGATATTCCGCATACAGGAACGATTACTTTTACCGATACAGAAAATGGGAAAATAAAAAAATTAAAGATTGGTTATGTGCCACAGTCACTGAATCTGGAGCCGAATACACCGATGAATGTGTATGATCTGATTACCAGTTTTCGTTATAGTGAGCCGGTGTTTTTTAAGAGTAAAAAGCGTTATGCCCAGATCAAAGAAGCTTTGGCAGAGTTTGAGGCAGATTATCTGATTGATCAGCCGGTGGGAAAGCTTTCGGGTGGCGAACTGCAAAGGGTATTACTTTCTTTAGCGGTGATGGATGAACCAAATCTGTTGCTTTTGGATGAGCCGGTATCCGGGATTGATAAAAACGGTATGGATCTTTTTTATGAAAAGATGGATTATCTGCGGAAAAATTATGATATGTCCATCATTTTGATTTCGCACGATTTGGATTATGTGGCAAAATATGCAGATAAAGTGGTGCTCATTGATAAGACAGTGATGGCAGATGGAAATCCCAAAGAAGTCTATGAAAGTGAAGCTTTTCATAAGGTGTTTGGCGATGTGACTTATGCATATGGAAACAATGTGGGACATGTGCGTAAAGTAGAAGCCAAGGAAGCACCATATGAGGCTGGTTATAAAGGAAAGAAGGAGGACGTATAATGGCTGGTTATTTTACAGAGTTATTTCAATATGACTTTATGCGGCGAGCTTTTTTGGCAATCCTGATCATTACGCCACTTCTTGGTATTTTAGGAACGATGATTGTGCATAAAAAGATGGCATATTTTTCTGATGCACTCGGACATTCCGCTTTGACCGGAATTGCGATAGGCGTTGTTTGTGGTATCGGTGATACGAATCTATCCATGGTGTTGTTTGCAGTGGTATTCGCCTTTCTTTTAAACCAGATTAACCGGAAAAATCTGGCGGCGACGGATACCATTATCTCTGTTTTTGCGAGCTGTAGTACAGCAATCGGACTGGCTATTTTGTCCAAGGGTGGTAATTTTAGCAAGTATTCCGCGATTCTTGTGGGAGATATTCTAAGTATTTCAAAGCGGGAGATTTTGTATTTGATTCTGATTTTTGTTGTTACGCTGTTGTTTTGGTGTTTTGCAATCAATAAGTTAAATGCGATCAGCATACATGCATCATTGGCAAAAAGCCGCAATATATCGGTGCGTCTGGTAGAGGATATTTTTGCAATCATTATTGCATTGATTGTTACATTGTCGATTAAGTGGATTGGTATTTTGCTCATCAATGCACTTTTGATTTTGCCGGCGGCATCAAGCCGCAACATTTCTGATAATATGCAGGAATATCATGGGTATGCAGTTGCATTCAGCCTGTTTTCCGGTATTGTGGGACTTGTGATCTCTTACTTTACCAATGTGGCAACAGGACCGATGATTGTGATTGTTGCATCTGTCATATATTTTGCAACGTATTTATACGGGAAAAATAAATAAAAACAATAAGAAGTCTGCTGGATCAAACGGCAGGCTTTTTTGTTGCATAAATTATGGAAGAAAAGGAAAGAATAGAAAACGTGTAAGTTTTGCAAAGCGATTGTGATAGAAATGAGGAGAGGATGGTGTAGGAAAGGAATGACAGGCTGTGATGAGAAAAATGCTGTGTTATATCTGTGTATGGACCGCTCTGTTGTGCGATATGAGGATACCTTCTATATAAAAGATTTAGGAAGCATGACTTGCAGTGATGCGACAATCTTAGCACATGTAAAGGCACATAAGCTCTATCGCTTCCGGCATCCGGGGAATATGGTTATTAGCGTGACGAAAGTGATAGAGGAGATACATCGTTTGTATCCTGCACTAGAAGTGGTCAATTTGGGAGAAACCGATGTGATTATGGAATATCGTAGTGGTAAACCTAGGCAGGCAGAGCAGATGGCAAAAACAGTATTGCTCTGCGTTCTGCTTTTTATAGGCGCAGGATTTGCAATCATGGCATTTCACAATGATATCAGTATTACAGATGTGTTTGAGCGTTTTTATCTGCAGGTGATGGGAAGAAAAAAGCCAACGGTTAGTGTGATTGAAATCAGCTATTCCATTGGTCTTGCTGTGGGGATTTTGTTTTTTTACAATCATTTTGGAAATAAGAAATTTACGCATGATCCAACGCCAATGCAAGTTGAAATGCGAAAATATGAGCAGGATGTTGATACCACAATCATTGAAAATAGTGCAAGAAGAGGAGAAAATCTAGATGTTTCTTAACTATGTGATTTTGCTTGTGGGGAGTGCTGTTTTTGGTGGTGCAACGGCAGCGGGTGTCATTGCACTTCTTACAACGTTAGGATTTGTTCCGCGCATGATTGCGGGATTACATCTGGCAAAAGATGCGATCCGGTGGGAAAGCGTGATTACGCTTGGCAGTATTGTTGGTTGTCTATTATCTGTGTTTACGCCGACCAAAGTACTTTTTTCTTTTTGGCAGACATGGATTGGAAGCGTGGGAGCCCAGGTGATGGGAACCGTGGGACTTCTGATTGCAGGGCTTTGCAGTGGCATTTATGTGGGATGTCAGGCAATGGCACTGGCAGAGGTATTGAATATGTTTCCGATTTTGCTGCGCAGAATCAAATTACAGACGGGACTGCGCGCAGCGATTACTGCCATAGCACTTGGAAAGCTGATAGGAAGTTTGTGGTATTTTGTATTTGGTTACGCAAGTTAATATTGCGTATTATGGAAGGGGATGAAGAAGTGAAACAGCAGGAAAAAGAAAAAATAGATGAAGTGTATAATGCATATGTGGATAGCGTGACACCGAAAGCAAATCTTTTGCTGCGTATGGCAAAAGCATTTTTGGTAGGTGGCATCATATGTACGATTGGCCAGGGGATTATCAATATAGGACTTTATTATGGCCTGGATGAAAAGAGCGCGGCAGGATATTGTAGTATGATTCTTGTATTGATCAGTGCCGTATTGACAGGATTGGGAATCTATCCATTACTTGCCAGCTTTGGCGGTGCAGGAGCACTGGTGCCCATCACAGGATTTGCAAATAGTGTGGCTGCCACGGCTCATGGATTTAAGGTGGAAGGTCATGTGTTTGGTATCGGTGCGAAGATTTTTCAAATTGCAGGTCCCGTTATTTTGTATGGTGTTTTTAGCAGCTGGATTTTAGGGGTTATTTACTGGATTTTGCTGTGTCTGGGGTCATAAACGGAAAAAATACCATAAATTGTTATTTTGATAAGAGAAAAAACACTAGATATTGTGGTTCGCTTCGTGTATAATGAATACGCGCAAGCGAAAGTAACTAAGATAACGTTTACCAGATAGGAGGCAAACACAATGGTAGAAATGAAAGAATGGGACGGATTTGAAGGACGTCTTTGGAAGGAAGAAATCAATGTCCGTCAGTTTATCCAGGATAACTACACACCATATGATGGAAATGAGGAGTTCCTGGTAGGCCCAACAGCAAACACAAATAAGTTATGGGATGCACTGCAGAAATTACAAAAAGAAGAGCGTGCAAAGGGCGGTGTATTAGATATGGAGACAAAGGTTGTTTCCGGTCTTACAGCATATGGCCCAGGATATATTGATGAGAATTTGAAAGATTTAGAAACTGTTGTTGGTATTCAGACAGATAAGCCATTGAAACGAGCTTTTATGCCATATGGTGGTATCAAGATGGCTGTGCAGGCATGTGAGACATATGGTTACGAAGTAGATCCACAGCTGAAAGAGATTTTCACAAAGTATCATAAGACACATAATACAGCTGTTTTTGATGCATATACACCAGAGATGTTAAAAGCTCGCCACAACAAGATTATGACAGGTTTGCCAGATACGTATGGTCGTGGTCGTATTGTGGGCGATTATCGTAGAATTGCGCTTTATGGTATTGATTTTTTGATTGAGCAGAAAAAAGAGGATAAAGCAAAATGCGGCAGTGGAAGCATGAAGGGCGAAGTGATTCGTCTGCGTGAAGAAATTGCAGAGCAGATTCGTTCTTTAGAAGGAATGAAGGAAATGGCTTCTATTTATGGTTTTGATATTTCAAAACCTGCAAAAGATGCAAGAGAAGCAATCCAGTGGGTATATTTTGGTTACTTGGCAGCAATCAAGACACAGAATGGTGCTGCAATGTCCGTAGGTCGTGTTTCTACTTTCCTTGATATTTATTTCCAGAGAGATTTGGAGAAGGGTATCATCACTGAGGAAGAGGTACAGGAATTGGTAGATCATTTTACCATGAAACTTCGTATGGTAAAATTTGCAAGAATTCCATCTTACAACCAGTTGTTCTCTGGAGATCCGGTATGGGCAACACTCGATGTGGCAGGAACTGGCGTTGACGGACGTTCCATGGTAACAAAGACAGACTATCGTTTCCTGCATACATTAGAAAACATGGGACCAGCACCGGAGCCAAACTTAACCATACTTTATTCTTCTCGTTTGCCGGAGAATTTCAAAAAGTATGCGTCTAAGATTTCTATTTTGACAAGTTCTGTACAGTATGAAAATGATGATGCTATGAAACCTGTATGGGGAGATGATTATGCCATCTGCTGTTGTGTATCTGCAACACAGACAGGTAAGGAAATGCAGTTCTTTGGTGCAAGAGCCAACCTTGCAAAATGTCTGTTATATGCAATCAACGGTGGTGTAGACGAAAAGACCGGAGATCAGGTTGGACCAAAATATCGCCCAATCACAGCAGAATATCTTGATTATGACGAAGTTATGGAACGTTATGATGATATGATGGAATGGTTGGCAGATCTGTATGTAAATACATTGAACCTGATTCAGTATATGCATGATAAATATTACTATGAAGCAGCAGAATTAGCGCTCATGGATACAAACTTAGAGAGAACCTTTGCAACCGGTATTGCTGGATTTTCACATGTTATTGATTCTCTTTCTGCAATCAAATATGCGAAAGTAAAAGTGATTCGTGATGAAAATGGTCTTGCAAAGGACTATGAGATTGAGGGAGATTTCCCAAGATACGGAAATGATGATGATCGCGCAGATGAAATTGGTGTATGGCTTCTTAAGACCTTTATGGATAAGATTAAGAGACATCATACGTATCGTAGAAGTGTGCCAACAACATCTATTCTTACCATTACATCCAATGTTGTTTATGGTAAGGCAACTGGTTCTATGCCGGACGGACGTAAGGCAGGAGAACCACTTTCACCGGGAGCAAACCCAAGTTATGGTGCAGAACAAAATGGACTGCTGGCTTCTTTGAATTCTTTGACAAAGCTTCCTTATGAGTGGGCATTAGATGGTATTTCAAATACCCAGACCATTAACCCGGGAGCACTTGGTAATGAAGAAGGGGAAAGAGTTGACAATTTAGTACAGGTAATGGATGGCTACTTTGATCAGGGCGCACATCATTTGAATGTCAATGTTTTTGGTAAGGAAAAGCTGATTGATGCTATGGAGCATCCGGAGAAAGAAGAGTATGCAAACTTCACAATCCGTGTATCTGGTTATGCAGTCAAGTTTATTGATCTGACAAAGGAACAGCAGTTAGACGTTATAGCAAGAACCTGCCACGAACATATGTAGAAGGCATCTTGATTTTACAAGAATTGATGGTATTAAAAATGTGATGGCTTGTCTGGTATCTAGGATATCGACGGGCGAATGGGAAAAGCCACGGGAGAAGATCTCGTGGCTTCCTTTGCTATTGCGATGAGAAAAATACACTGCGCCTGCTCGAATGTATGTGGCAATCGCTATAGAAAACAGGAAACAATTGGGAGCATAGGACATGGAACAGAAAATATTAGGAAATATTCATTCAGTGGAAAGCTTTGGATCAGCGGATGGACCGGGTGTGCGTTATATTATCTTTTTAAAAGGGTGCCAGATGCGCTGTAAATATTGTCATAACCCGGATACATGGGCAAAACCATGTGGAAGTATGGATAGTCCAAAAGAAGGAGAACAGTGGCTGTCTGCAGAGGAAGTACTAAAAAAAGCAAAACGCTATCAGGCATATTGGAAGAACAATGGCGGTATCACAGTCAGTGGAGGAGAAGCTTTACTTCAGATAGATTTTCTGCTGGAATTATTTACATTGGCAAAAAAAGAAGGGATTCATACCTGCCTTGACACGTCGGGAAATCCTTTTACAAAAGAAGAGCCGTTTTTCTCAAAGTTTGAGCAACTGATGGCGGTGACCGACCTTGTGATGTTAGATATTAAGGAGATGGATGAGGAGAAGCATAAACGTCTGACGGGACAAAGCAATGCGAATATTTTGGAGATGGCAAGATATTTGTCAGATCATGGAAAAGCGATGTGGATCCGACATGTCTTAGTACCGGGGGTAACCGATGACGAAGCAGATTTGCTTGCGCTGCGTGACTTTGTGAAAACGCTGAAAACGGTAGAACGTGTAGAGGTGCTGCCATATCACACACTGGGTGTTTTTAAATGGAAGGAACTGGGCTTGCCCTATGGCTTAGATGGAATTGTGCCACCGACCGAAGAAGAGGTAAAACGTGCGAGAAAATTGCTGGGACAATTGGAAACTTGAGGTTGCAAAGAACCGCCTGAGATGGTATATTTTTGTGTATTGAGTACAAAAAATGTACAATATTGAGAGGTGGGGTATCATTTATGAACAAAGAAATTAAGACAGAGGCGAGATTGACCTTTTTTGAGGCAACAAGTATCATCGTTGGACACGGCGTGGGATCCGGCATTTTGTCGGTCCCTTTTTTGGCGTCCAGAAACGATTGGAAGGATATGATCTGGATTGTTGTAGCAGCATATCTGATCAATCTGGTAATGCATTTTATGATTGCGGAGCTTTCTTATAATAATGGTGGCGCGCAGTTTATCAAATGTTTTGAAAATGAGTTGTTTGTAGGAAAATTAAAAACATTTGCAACCTGGCTGGCATTTGGTTTGCTTGGCTTATCTGTTGTGTTAAATGTCAGTGGATTTATTGCAGGTGCAGCAGCGGTATTTCACGCATGGCTCGGTGTGCCAACATGGATTGGTATGATTATCTACTATGTGCTTGCCGCAAGCGTTATTTATGTCGGCATGAAATTAGTAGGTATCTGCGAAAAAATTTCCGTAGGGTCTATGATGGCAGTGATTGGTGTTTTATTTGTAGCAACATTGATGTCTGAGCTCAGTCCTTTACCTACAAAGTTTATTGCAGCAACCAATGTAGTTGCATTGTATAGCATGATTTCATTCTCCTTATCAGCGGTTATGTCAGTACCACAGGTAGTAAAAGGTCTGCAGGGAGATATCAAAAAAATTCGTGGGGCAATTGCAGCCGGAACGGGAATTAATACAGGATTGATTCTTTTGATTACATTTATGACGTTGCTCGGTGCAGGTACAAATATATCAGAAAATGGAGCATTGGTTGATTTGTCAGCACATCTTGGTGGATGGGTAAGTATCATTGGTTATATCTTCTCATTGCTAGCGCTTTCTACTTCATTCTGGGCAAATACATTGAATCTTCGTGATATAGTGTTTGAACAGACCAAATGGAACATCAAAGTCTGCTGGCTGGCATCTAGTTTACCATGTCTTTTGATTGCGCTTGTAGGAGTTTCAAGCTTTGTAGGATTTACACGTCTTGCAAGTGTGGTACAGGTGCTTACAGGTGTAGGTATTATCATTTCATATAACCGTTCCAGAAGAAGAGAAGGCTGCGCACCGATTTGCGGGGTATGGGGAACGCTGCCGTTTCAGATTATTGTCGTTGTCAGTACATTATTTGCAACGGTGGGAGCTTTGGCAAAAGTGTACTAAAAATAACATAAAAATTTGTAAATGTTTTTGACACCATCCCGGATTCGTGCTATTATTTTTTCAAATGTGAAATGAATAATTATACACAGAGATAAAGGAGAACGATATGGCTAAAACACCTTTTGTTACAAAGGAAAAAATAGAAGAGATTGCAAATACAATTCCAACACCATTTCATTTGTATGATGAGAAAGGAATCCGTGCTAATGCACAGGCGGTAAAAGAGGCTTTCGCATGGAATCCGGGATTTCGTGAGTATTTTGCGGTAAAAGCCAATCCAAACCCATTTCTGATTAAAATATTGCAGGAGTATGGTTGTGGTACAGACTGTTCTTCCATGACGGAGCTGATGCTTAGCAATGAACTCGGTTTCCATGGAGAAGAGATTATGTTCTCATCCAATGATACACCGGCAGAAGAGTTTGTATATGCAGATCAGATTGGTGCAACCATCAATTTAGATGATTTTACACATATTCAATTCTTAGAGGACACGATTGGACATATTCCGGAAACGATCAGTTTGCGTTACAATCCGGGTGGTGTTTATCAGATTTCCAATGGCATTATGGACAATCCGGGAGATGCCAAATATGGAATGACAAAGGAGCAGTTATTTGAGGGATATCAAATCCTTCGTGATAAGGGGGCAAAAAGATTTGGCCTTCATGCTTTCCTTGTTAGCAATACAGTTACAAATGACTATTATCCAAGCCTTGCAAAGACATTGTTTGAACTTGTTGTAGAATTGAAAGAAAAGACAGGTATCGAGATTTCATTTATTAACTTGTCTGGTGGTGTAGGTATTGCATATAAGCCGGATCAGAAACCAAATGATATCGGTGTGATTGGCGCAGGTGTTCATCGTGTATATGATGAAATTTTAGTGCCTGCAGGACTTGGGAATGTGGCTATTTATACCGAAATGGGTCGTTTTATGATGGGACCATATGGTGCGCTTGTCACAAAGGCGATTCATGAGAAACATACCTACAAGGAATATATCGGTGTAGATGCCTGTGCTGTCAATTTGATGCGTCCGGCAATGTATGGCGCATACCATCACATTACGGTACTTGGAAAAGGAAATGCACCATGTGATCACAAATATGATGTGGTTGGTTCTTTGTGCGAAAACAATGATAAATTTGCAATTGATCGTATGCTGCCGGAAATTGATCGCGGCGATTATCTTTTTATTCATGATACGGGTGCACACGGTTTTGCCATGGGATATAGCTACAATGGCAAGTTAAAATCAGCTGAGGTACTTTTGAAAGAAGATGGTTCTTATCAGATGATTCGTCGTGCGGAAACGCCGAAGGATTACTTCGCAACATTTGATTGCTTTGATATCATCAAAGGACTTGTATAAAAAGTCAGAAAAAGGTGAAAAAAGGATTGACATTTTTATAATGTTGATATAAACTAAGATTCGTTGATGACTTATGAAGTCAACGAGCCGGTGTGGCGGAATTGGCAGACGCACAAGACTCAAAATCTTGCGGGGGCAACTTCGTGTGGGTTCAAGTCCCACCGCCGGCACTTTTTGAAACATCGAATTTCTCGAAATGAAGTTCGGTGTTTTTTTGTACTCATTGCAATTTTTACACATATCGTATAATATAATGATGATTGAAACGACAGGAAAGTAGGTGAGCATATGAAGTTTCGCAAGTTAGATGACCATAAAATTCATTGTATTATTTCGCAGGAAGAGATGAACGAGAAAGGGATGCGCATAGAGGATTTCCTGGATCATCGCGACAAGACAGAGGAGTTCTTACGTGAAATTCTTGCAGAAGCCAAATATGAGCTGGACCTTGATGATATGGGACACTATTACAGTGTGCAGATGGCAGTGATGCCGGAGGGGGATGTTTCGCTCGTTATCAGTGGCGAGGAGCATGATTCTCCGGAAGATGCGTTGTCAGACTTTAGCAAGCGTTTGCAGGATTTCAAGGAAATCATGGAAGAGGCCAAACGAAAGCTGGATGAGAAAAAAGAAAAAATGCAGGAATCTAAGGAAATAGCGGATAAGGAACAGGAAACACCAACGGAGGAACCAGAACAGAAAACCCAGGAAAAGAAAACGGAAGCAAAGCCAGAGAAAACAGTTCTTGAGGTTCCGGTTTGGGTAGGATTTCCTACATTAGATGCCTGTATTCATGCATGTCATCATTTGCAGGAACAAAAGGGGCTTTCTAGTGCGGCTTACAAATATCATGATACATATTATCTGCGAATTAAGTTCTCAGAAGAGGAACATCAGGTGGCAGGTACGCTTTTGGTTGTGTCAGAGTTTGGAACAGAGATTTTGACGGACGATCATGGTGGAGCAGTCATTGTAGAACATGGGACTGTTCTATGTAAGGAACATGCGGTTGAGACATTGGCTATGTTATAAAAAGTGGATAGAAAAGCAGAAAATGAAGCATTTCTATCTGCTTTTTTCTTGACGTAAGGGTATCATATATGATAACATAAGAGCAGATGGTGATGAGATGAAGAAGAGATATGAAGATGGCGTAGTGCCACAGCTTAATAAGGAAATTCGTACCGAATTTGCGAAGCAGATGCGGGAGATACGGTTGAGTCAGAATCTGACACAACAGGTGTTAGCAGATCGTGTCGGTACGAAGAAATCAAATATTTCCCGTATGGAGAGTGGAAGATACAATCCGTCGTTAGATTTTATGGTACGTGTTGCGGACTGTATGGGAAAACATATTTCAATTACGTTAGAGGAATAGTAGAGGAGAAGCATATGCGAAAGAAAGCACCGAGACTAGATAAGCATGTCAATAAGGACGTTGTGCTTTGCAGTACAACGAACCGTCGTGTAAGCAATCATACGACAGATATTTTGTTACAGGATGCGATTCCATTTACGAAGAATTGGAGACGCATACCATTTTATAAGCGGGAAGAATATCGCGGCGCAGATCAGATCTGTGTATTTTCTATTAACCGCAATTTGTATAGCAGAGCCAGACACTGTATTTCGCAATTGGATCGTATGGATCAGAACCGCTTACTGCTTCATGTTATTTGATTCAGTACCAGACTAGCAAAGAAAGAGAGACGATAAGCCAATTATGTTACCAGTAGAATTTTGTGAACGCATGAAACAGATGTTAGGACAGGATGAATACGATGCTTTTTTGCAAAGTTATGATGAACCAAAGTATCAGGGGCTGCGCTTTAATCCTTTGAAGGGGGTACTTACAGACTTTATAGATCAGGCAGACGGGGTGTTCGGACTTCGTGAGATTCCGTGGGCAGAGAATGGCTTTTATTATAATGCGGAAGATACACCGGGAAAGCATGCATATCACGAAGCCGGGGTATATTATATGCAGGAACCGAGTGCTATGGCACCGGCGACGTATCTACAGGCAAAGCCGGGAGAACGTATATTGGATTTGTGTGCTGCTCCTGGTGGAAAGACAACACAGATTGCCGCAGCCATGCAAGGACAGGGGCTCCTTGTGACGAATGAAATCCATCCAGCGAGAGCACGGATTTTATCTGAAAATATAGAACGTATGGGTGTCAGAAATGCAATTGTTACGAATGCTTCTCCGAAGCAGCTACGAAAGTATTTTGGGATGTTTTTTCATCGCATTATGGTGGATGCTCCTTGTTCCGGTGAAGGTATGTTTCGTAAGCAGGAGACGGCATCGGACGAATGGTCGTTAGACAATGTGAGAATCTGTGCCGACAGACAGGATGAGATATTGCAGGAAGCATATGAGATGCTATTGCCTGGTGGACGCATGGTATATTCGACCTGTACTTTTGCACCGGATGAAAATGAGGGAAGCGTGAGCCGCTTTTTGGCACTGCATCCCGATATGCATCTGATTACGCCAGAAAAATATACAGGAATGTGTGAAGGCAGGGTGGAGTGGTATGAATATTTTGCAGAACATACCAGCCGTTTTGCAGAGGATGAGACCAACATACTTCCGGCAGCAGAGGATTTAACAAAAACCATTCGGCTTTGGCCACATTTGCTGCATGGAGAGGGTCATTTTGTCGCAGTTCTGGAAAAAGATGGCATAGCAGCAGAACCGGAATACAAGACAGAGAAAACGACTTCCTATAAAGAGCAAAAGGAGTTACAGGCATTTGCCGAGGATTTGTTTACCGATGCATTCTTAGAAAAGCTGGTACAAGGACGGTATTTGACGTTCGGAGATCAGCTATATCTAGCACCGGAACATATGCCGGCAATTAAGGGATTAAAAGTGCTTCGTCCCGGATTGCATTTAGGTACACTAAAGAAGAAACGGCTGGAACCATCGCATGCACTTGCGCTGGCATTGCATCCGCAGGAGATCAAACATGTGACCAATCTTTCTTCAAAGGAGGATACCGTCTATCGCTATTTACGGGGAGAGACTTTTGTAACGGAAAGCGACGTGGGATGGCATCTGATCACGGTAGATGATTATGCCATCGGCTGGGGAAAACTCACAGGTACAACCATGAAGAATCACTATCCGAAGGGGCTTAGAATTACATATAAGAGATAACAAAGAATGTCTGCATCACAAAGATAAGATGCAGATATTTTTTTGAAAAAAGACTTGACGAAAGGATACAAGTAAGTATATACTACATGTAGTTAGATAAGACTAACGAGAAAAATAGCAGTACAAAGCACAAAAATCAGATGAAATCGTATGCCAACCATTTCTCCTTGTGCGGACTGCTTTTTTATCGCCGATGGGTTAGCTGCAACTAACTAAATAAAATACCATGAGGGAGCAGGCACAACTATGAAAGAAAAAGTGAATTTGCCGGAAGCAGATTATCAAAAACAGGCAATGTCTTTGGAACAGTATCTGATACGTCATTGCGCACCGACATTGGCATCACTTAAGACAGCAAATTTGTTTTCCTGTTCTTTTAGAGAACAACCTGATTTTTCTTACTGCATTTCATATTGGAATGCGCGTATGAAAGATAAGGGAATCAAAGTCGTGCTGTTGCAGAAAAAAGAACATTGGGCACTGTTTTATGTGTATCGCGTATCGCAGCTGCAACGGGATTTACAAAAACCGGGTGTCGCCTGTTTTTTAGAATCATATGGTTATCAGTCTCTGGAGGTAGATGAGGCATTGAACCATTTGCAGCAAAGGATTTTAGAAAATGATGGTTTCCCACATGAAATTGGTATTTTTCTTGATTATCCGCTAGCAGATGTTATTGGATTTATCGAGAATCAGGGCTGCAACTGTAAATGCAGTGGATGCTGGAAAGTATATCAAAATGAGAAAGATGCCCTGGCAACATTTGACAGATACAAAAAATGTACACGCATCTATACGGAGCTATGGATGAAGGGACGAAGCATCAGCAAATTAACTGTTTCTGCATAAATGCAAGCAAGGGTAAGATAAGAATGGAGGATTTAAAATGAGTAAAGTAGCAGTTGTATATTGGAGTGGTTCAGGAAATACAGAAGAGATGGCAAAGGCTGTCGTCGAAGGAGCGAAAGAAAAAGGCGCTGAGGTCGTGCTGGTGCATTGCAGTGATTTTTCTGCTGCGGATGTTGCAGCGTATGATGCGATTGCATTTGGCTGTCCGGCTATGGGGGCAGAAGTTTTGGAGGAAAGTGAATTTCAACCGATGTTTGATGAAGTAAGCACAGTTCTTGGCGGTAAAAAAATTGCCCTGTTTGGTTCTTATGGATGGGGCAGCGGAGAATGGATGGAAAACTGGGAAAACGATTGTAAGAGTGCAGGCGCAGAGCTTGCGTGTGACAGTGTGATCTGCAACAATACACCGGACGATGACGGGCTTGTGCAGTGTCAGGCACTTGGTGCTGCATTGGCATAGAAATGATAGCGCCTTATAAAAAGTCATAAATGAATAGCTTTTGCTATTTGTTTATATATACTCTTCCATTGGGTAATGGGAGACTCCCTTTTCTTAATACTTATGTGTAAATAATCCTCCCGAAGTGTGGTCGGGGGGATTATTGCGTCATATGTTTTTAAAGAAAAACAAGATCTGTGTGAAAAATTTAACATAGTTCTTGTTTTTTCTTTCCTGGTATGCTACATTTTCCTTTGAGCGGTATTCATGGCATGAAACTGCATCAGATGATAGTGTGTTATCACGGGTGATGTGAAAAACAAGGGTAGTCTTTTGACACCAAAGCGAGAAGCATCGAAGCGTTTTTACGCTGGCTAAGGAAGGTGATGACATGAAAATAGGAATTATTGGTTCCGGTCGTGTGGGATTTTCCATGGGAAAATATTTATGCGATCATGGAGCGTGTGTGGTTGGGTATTACGACCGACACCCGGAGCGCGCCAAGGAAGCGGCGCAATTTACAAGTACGGACAACTTCGAAACAATCGAAGACTTGGTAGCAGCAAGCGATACTCTTTTTATCACTACAACAGATGGTGAAATTGCAAATGTATGGGATCGCATTCGGCAAATGTCCATAGAGAATAAGATTATATGTCACTTTAGTGGCTCATTATCATCCGATCAATTTCAAGGAATCGGTGACACGAAAGCACATGGTGTCTCGGTTCATCCAATGTTAGCGTTCAGCGACAAATATACATCCTATCAACAATTGAAAAACGCATTTTTTACAGTAGAAGGCGATGCGACAGGTGTGTCTGTGCTATCGGAATTACTGCGTAAAATGGGAAATTTTGTACAATGCATTACGCGGGAAAACAAGGCTTTGTATCATGCGGCGGCAGCAACACTAAGCAATCAGGTTGTGGCAGTGCTCTCCTATGGATATGAGATGTTAAAGGACTGCGGATTCGATGAAAAAGAAGCCAGAGAAGCTTCACAGACGTTGATACGGGGGAACATCGAAAATGTAATCAATCAGGGATGTGTACAGGCACTGACGGGACCGGTAGAACGCGGTGATGTGGAAACCGTCAAAAAGCATCTGCAGGTGATAGATCCTGCAATGCGCGATATCTATGGGATGTTGGCAAAAAGGCAATTGCAGCTTGCCAGACAAAAAAATCCCGGGAAAGATTATGCCGCATTGGAACAGTTATTAAAAGAAAGCCGAGGAGAAGGAGAATCGATATGAAGAATACAGTTGTAACTTTTAAGGAAGCAAAAGCAAAAGGAGAAAAACTTACGATGCTCACAGCATATGATTATTCCACCGCAAAACTTGTGGATGGTGCAGGAATCAATGCTATTTTAGTGGGGGATTCTTTGGGAAATGTTGTTTTGGGCTATCCAGATACGATTTCGGTAACGATGGAAGACATGATTCATCATAGTGTGGCAGTCAGCCGTGGAATCAAGGAGACACTTTTGATCTGCGATATGCCATTTATGTCTTACCAGACAAGTGTTTATGATGCAGTGGTTAATGCAGGACGTCTGATGAAAGAGGGACGTGCACATGCAGTAAAATTGGAAGGTGGACAGGAGATGGAAGAAACCATCCGTGCGATTGTCAATGCGTCTATTCCCGTGTGTGCACATATTGGATTAACCCCACAGTCAATCAATGCCCTGGGCGGATTTAAAGTACAAGGCAAAGGAGAAGAGGCTGCGCAAAAACTCTTAGATGATGCCAGAGCAGTAGAGCGCGCAGGTGCATTCGCTGTTGTATTAGAATGTGTTCCGGCAGCACTTGCAAAAAAAGTATCTGAGGAAATTTCCATTCCAACCATCGGTATCGGAGCTGGTGCGGATTGCGATGGTCAGGTGCTTGTATACCAGGATATGCTTGGTATGTTTACCGATTTTAAACCAAAATTTGTTAAGCATTATGCAAATGTGGGTGAAATCATGACAGAAGCTTTTAAGGCATACGATGCTGAGGTTAAGGCTGGTGTTTTCCCGGCGCAGGAACATACGTATAAGATTGATGATAGTATCATTGAAAAATTGTATTAGGATTTGAAACAAATAAGGAAGGAAAAGAAAATGGAAATTTGTTCTACAATAGATGCAGTTAGAAAACAGGTCAAAGAATGGAAAAGAGAAGGGCTTACGATTGGATTCGTACCAACCATGGGATATTTGCATGAGGGACATCGCAGTCTGATGGAAGCGGCAAGAAAGGAAAACGATAAGGTTGTCGTTAGCATTTTTGTGAATCCAATGCAGTTTGGACCAACAGAAGATTTGGAGAGCTATCCAAGAGATTTACAAAAAGATGCTACACTTTGTGAAGGTGTTGGTGTTGATTTGATTTTTCATCCGGAACCGGAAGAGATGTATCCGGAAGGCTTCTGCTCTTATGTTGATATGAACGGATTGACAACGGAACTTTGTGGAAAGAGCCGTCCGATTCATTTCCGCGGTGTGCAGACAGTTGTTTTAAAATTGTTCCATATTGTGACACCAGATAATGCGTACTTTGGTCAGAAGGATGCACAGCAGCTCGCTGTTATTAAGCGTATGGTTAAGGATTTGAGCGTGGATATTACAATTCATGGCTGTCCAATTATCCGCGAAGAGGATGGACTTGCAAAGAGTTCCAGAAATACATATTTAAATGCACAGGAAAGACAGGCAGCATTGATTTTGTCTAAGAGTCTTAGAGAAGGAAAACGTTTGATCGCGGAAGGTCAAAAAGATGCAGATACCATCAAAAAAGCGATTACCGATTACATTCAAACAGAACCAATGGCAAAAATCGATTATGTTGATGTGGTAGATTTTGATACCATTACACCGATTCATACCATTTTAGGAGAGACACTCGTTGCCATTGCTGTTTATATCGGAAAGACAAGATTAATTGATAATTTTATCGTAGAGGCATAAAGAAAGTAGAGGAAAAACATGGAAATCACAATGTTAAAGGGAAAGATTCATCGTGCACTGGTAACGCAGGCAGAACTGAACTATGTTGGGAGCATTACGGTGGATACGGAACTTTTGGAAGCAGCAGGGATCATGGAGTATGAATATGTGCAGATTGTGGATGTGGAAAATGGAAATCGATTTGAAACATACACAATTGCCGGCGAACCGGGAAGCGGTATGATTTGTTTAAATGGTGCAGCAGCACGTCAGGTAATGGTAGGAGATCATGTCATTATTATGAGTTATGCATCCATGACACCCCAGGAGGCAAAAGAACATAAGCCTCACGTTGTTTTTGTGGATGATGATAATAAGATTCATCGTGTATCACGTTATGAAAAACATGGACTTTTGTCAGACAATCTCTAAGATGCAGACTTTTCTTTCAAAAGAAGTTGCGTTATAGTAGAGGAAAATAATTTGTTTAGGTAGGGAATGATTATGTTAAAAGGGAAATGTGTGGTACTAGGTGTGACCGGAAGCATTGCAGCTTATAAAATTGCTGGCCTTGCGAGTGCATTAAAGAAATTACATGCAGATGTGGAAGTGATTATGACGCAGAATGCGACGCAATTTATCAATCCGATTACATTTGAGACATTAACAGGGAATAAGTGTCTTGTAGATACATTTGACCGGAATTTTTCTTTTTCTGTGGAGCACATCGCGATTGCAAAAAAAGCGGATGTTTTTTTGGTAGCACCGGCATCTGCAAATGTGATTGCAAAAATGGCACATGGAATTGCAGATGATATGCTGACGACGACAATTTTAGCGTGTAAATGTCCGAAAATCATATCCCCTGCTATGAATACAGGCATGTTCGAAAACGAAATTGTACAGGATAATCTAAAAATACTGAAAAAATATGGTATGCAGGTGGTGGAACCTGCGACAGGATATTTGGCTTGTGGTGATACCGGGGCTGGTAAGATGCCAGAACCAGAAGTGTTATTACAGTATATTCTGCGAGAAATTGCTTATGAAAAAGATCTTGCGGGAAAACGTGTGCTTGTTACTGCAGGACCGACAAGGGAAGCGATTGATCCGGTAAGATTTATTACCAATCATTCAACGGGAAGAATGGGATATGCCATTGCAAAAATGGCAATGCTACGTGGTGCTGCGGTAACACTTGTCAGTGGACCGGTTGCAATCGAGCCGCCACTGTTTGTGGACACAATTGCTGTAGAAAGTGCGCAGGCAATGTACGAAGCGGTGATGGCACATGCAAAAGAGTCAGATATCATTATCAAATCTGCAGCTGTTGCTGATTATGCGCCGGCACAGGTAAGCCCGGAAAAAATAAAAAAATCTGAAGGGGATGCATCAATCCCACTGACACGAACAAAAGATATATTAGCTGCACTGGGCGAGAAAAAGCGCGAAGACCAATTCATCTGTGGATTTGCAATGGAGACCGAGCATTTATTGGAAAATGCAACAGCGAAACGAGAGAAAAAGAACGTGGATATGATTGTTGCCAATAGCATTCGCCAGGAAGGTGCAGGATTTGGTGTGGATACGAATGTGGCAACCTTTATTACGAAGGAAGGTCTGCGTTCGCTGCCACTTATGAGCAAAGAAGCATTGGCAATGGCAATATTAGACGAAGCTATGCGCACACAAAATGCATGTTAGTCTAGGACTTTGGTGTACGGTGCATAAGACCAAGATCTTCGTTTATGATGGCGAGCATTTCTCTGACAAAATATGTTGGAAAAAGCCACCAGGCAGTTCTTGCAGGAATGCAGCCGGCAGACAGACCAAGTTTTTGGGCAATACATAGACTACGATAAAGATGAAACTCATTGGAAACAAGGGCAAGATGGTAATCGAGCCCTTGTTTTTTTATGATGTCGTAGGAAAAAGAGAGATTTTCCTGTGTGGTTGTGGAACAATCTTCTATAAAAATATGTTCTTTTGGGATGCCATAATCAAGAAGATAGGCATGCATGCAGGCGGCTTCTGATATGGCTTCGTCGTCCCCTTTACCTCCGGAAACAATGACATTACAATCCGGGTGCCTGCGCAAATAAGAAATGGCGGCTTGCAAGCGCTCCTCTAACATGAGACTTGCTTTTGTACCGTAGACTCTGCATCCAAGAACAATGACGGTGCAGGAGTCTGTCGGACGCTTACACATCACGGAAAAGATGCGTACGGTAAAAAAGAGAGCGCACAACAGACAGAGAAGCAGAATGCACATAAGGGCAGTATTTTTTAAGATGCCACATAAAATCATCAGTACAGAAAAAGAAATCCCTGTGATATTTCCGGGATTGAGGATGCGTTTTGTGAAAAAAGGCAGTAAAAACCATATGCAAAAAAGGATGCCTATGACGATAAAAACAGGGTAATACATGGAAAAACTCCTTTCCTTATAATACGAATATCATACCATAAATGTAAGGAGAGGCATAGGTGATAAAAACAGGGAAAGCGTGTGTGATAGGGCTTGAAAACAAAGCCGTGTGATGCTATTCTTATGGTATGAAATAATGTTTTTTGATATACGAAGGAAAAAACAATAAGGAGTGATACAAATCATGAAGCAAAAAACGAAGACTAGAAAAATGAGTATCGGCAGTAAGATTTTGTTGCCATCGTGTGCAATTGTCATTGCTGTCTGTTTATTTATGGGAATCAGTTCCTATCAGTTGATCAACAAGAGTATGATTGAGATGGGTGTGGAACAGGCAGATCTGGCGGCGAGCCTTACGGTAGATGATCTCGATCCTGGAGTGGTAGCAAAGATTACGAAAGGGTCTGAAGGAACAGATGAATATGTCAAGACAAAGCAGACGCTTCAGAATATGCTGAATTCTACGGATATCAAATATATGTACACTCTTTATACAGATGGCAAAAAGGTTTATTATGGTGTGGATGCTTATGAGCAGGATCCGGAAGCAGCTGGTAATGTGTTTGCAGAATCTTATGAAAGCATGAAATCTGTGTTTGAAGGTAAGGAATATGTGCAGGATTATATTGATGAGACAGAAGATGGGGCGTTAGTTACCGTATACAAACCAATTATCAGTGCAACGGGAAAAGTAGTGGCTGTGCTGGGATGTGACTATGATGCATCGGCTATCGTTGAAAAAACGCAGGTATCCGTACAGCGTACGGTTAAGATTGCGGTATTGTGTCTTGCTATTGCACTTTTGGCATTAGGTCTGATTACAAGAGGCATTACGCGTGGCCTTCATACCATTGATGCCAAGATTTATGAATTGGTGCATAATGAGGGAGATTTGACACAGAAATTAGATGTAAAGAGCGGCGATGAGATGGAATTGATTGCGAATAACGTCAATGCGCTGCTGGAATATATACGTACCATTATGATAGAAATATCTTCGAATTCTACCGCTCTTAGTGAATCATCAAAGAAAATGGTGGAAAATCTGCGTTCTGCAGACGGCAATATCGTAGATGTTTCTGCGACAATGGAAGAAATGAGCGCTGCAATGGAAGAAACGACAGCATCCTTGAATCAGATTGCTGAATCTGTAGAAAATGTTTATGGTGCTGTCAAGGGAATTTCCGATAATGCAACAGAGGGTAAAAATTATGCGGGTGAAATGGATCAAAGATCCAGAGAGGCAAAAAATGTTGTGCTTGAAAAACAGCGTGATGTGGAAGCGCAAACAAAAGATATTGCTGCAGTCTTAGAACAACGTATTCAGGAATCGCAGGCAGTTGAGGAAATCTCTGTTTTAACAAACAATATTATCAATATTACAGATCAGACCAACTTACTTGCCTTAAATGCAAGTATTGAGGCAGCACGTGCAGGAGAAGCAGGAAAAGGTTTCGCTGTGGTTGCCAGTGAAATTGGTCAGTTGGCAAGTGACTCGGCGGCGGCAGCAGAACAGATCCGCAAGGTCAGTGCGGCTGTTATTGAAGCAGTATCGGCACTTGCAAATGAAGCGCAGAATATGCTTACCTTTGCATCGACAACGGCAATGGGTGGATATACTGAAATGGTAGAACTGAGCGAAAATTATCATAACGATGCAGGTAAAATGAATCAGATTATGGAACATTTTGCACAGACTTCTGCAGAGCTGCAGGAGACAATGGATGGCATCCGGGAATCTGTAGAAGATGTCAATACTGCCGTGGAGGAGAGTGCAAAGGGAATTGTAAATGTTACGGAAATGTCTGTAGAACTTACCGGAAGCGTAGGTAATATCCAGCAGGAAGCAGACGGCAATAGCAATGTTGCAGATGTGCTTTCCGGAGAGGTTGGAAAATTCAAGTTATAAAAGAAAATCAAGTTGTTGGAAGAGATCGTCACATTATGTGGCGGTCTTTTTTGATGTGTACCATTGATGGGACACGATGTCTGCTAGGATGTAAACATCAAAGAAACGGAAGCGTAAGTAAAGCAGCAGACAGGAGGTTACATCATGAAGGGTTATACAGTAGGAGCAGGATTTATGGGATATGTAGAGGGCGAATATATTTTGTTTGCCAGTGAGACAGATTACTACGAATTTATGGAAGATGTCGCTTAGTTATGGTATAATACATCAGTTAGATTTGATGAGCGGAACATGGTATTTCCATGGTAGCCTAGCGCAATAGAATAAAAGGAGATGTGTGTAACATGAGCAAAAAGATTAATCCACAGATTATCAATGAAAGACTGCGCCAATTGCGTCAGTTGATGCAGGAACGCGGCATTTGTGTATATGTCGTTCCGACATCCGATGATCATATTTCAGAATATGTAGGAGAACACTATAAGTGTCGTTCCTTTATTACCGGATTTACAGGTTCGGCTGGGACAGCTGTGGTTACGATGACAGAAGCTGGTGTGTGGACGGATGGTCGTTATTTTGTACAGGCAGCTGCACAGGTGGATGGCAGCGAAGTGACATTATATCGTATGGGAGAACCGGACGTTCCTACCGTTACAGAATTTGTGGAGCAGAAGCTGTGTGAGAGCGGCGTAATCGGTTTTGATGGTAGCTGCATGGCTGCTGGAGAAGCGGAGGACTTACGTGAAATTGCAGAGAAAAAGAACGGAAGCATCGCTATGGATGAGAATTTGATTGATCTGATCTGGGAGGATCGTCCGGCACTTCCGATGGAGCCAGTGTTTATTTTGCGCCAACAGTATGCAGGCGAATCTACGCAGGATAAGTTGTTGCGCATCCGGGAAGAAATGAAGAAAAAGAATGCGGCCAGCCATCTGATTGGCAGTTTATATGATATTGCCTGGATTACAAACATGCGTGGTGGGGATATTTCACATGTGCCGGTATTTTTGTCCTTCCTATTTTTGACTGAGGAGGAAGCGATTCTTTATGCCTTTTCAGAGAACTGGTCAGAAGAGATTGTGACATATTTGAATACATGTGGCATTACGCTTCGTCCATATGCAGCCGTATATGATGAATTGTCGGAACTTGTGCAAAAAGCAGGTGGCAATATTTTATTAAATCCGGGAACGATCAATGCAAAGCTTATGAGTCTATTGACAAAGGAGCAGATTGTAGAAGCACATGATCCATCAGAATTGATGCGCTCCATTAAGAATGAGACAGAGGTTGCAAATACAATCGAAGCACATATTCATGATGGCGTAGCGGTGACGAAGTTTATCCATTACCTCAAGACAAATATTGGGACAGAACCGATGACAGAAATCAGTGCTTCTGATTATTTGCAGGAGCGTAGGGAAGAACAGCCAGGATATCTGGATTTGAGTTTTGATACGATTAGTGCATATGGCGCTAATGCTGCTATGATGCATTACAGTGCAACGCCGGAAGATTATGCTACCCTTGCGCCAGAAGGCATGTTGCTTGTGGATTCAGGTGGACATTATCTGGGGGGCACGACAGATATTACCAGAACAATTGTCTTAGGACCGATTTCAGACGAAATCAAGAAAATGTATACGCTGGTATTAAAGGGACATCTTCGCTTAGCACATGCGAAATTCCCGAAGGGTGTATCAGGAACGAATCTGGATGTACTGGCAAGAGAACCACTCTGGGAATTGGGATTGGATTATCGTTGTGGTACGGGTCATGGCGTAGGACATATTTTAAACGTGCATGAAGGACCGAATGCTTTCCGTTGGCGTACAACCGATTTATTCCCAGCACAGGAGCTGATTCCGGGAATGATTACAACAAACGAACCGGGATTTTATGAAGAAGGCGGCTATGGTATCCGTATAGAAAATGAACTTCTTTGTGTAGAAGTTGAGAATACAGAGTATGGACAGTACTATCAATTCCAGAATCTTACATTTGCACCGATTGATTTGGATGCGGTATTACCGGAAATGCTTACAGATAAGGAAAAGGACTGGTTGAATGCATATCATAGACAAGTATACGATACCATTAGTCCATATTTAGATGATAAGGAAAAGGAATGGCTACAATATGAAACAAGAGCAGTCTAAAAAATTATTACTGATTGATGGACATAGTATTTTGAATCGTGCGTTCTTTGGTTTGCCGGATTTGACAAATGCGGCGGGCGTGCATACAAATGCTGTTTATGGTTTCCTTAATATTATGTTTAAGATTATTGATACGGAAAAACCAGAGTATCTGACCGTGGCATTTGATGAGCATGCACCGACATTCCGTCACAAGATGTACGAGGCATACAAAGGGACAAGAAAGCCTATGGCAGAAGAGTTGCGTCAACAAGTGCCGATGATGAAACAACTTCTTGCTGCTATGGGAATTACCGTGATTTCGAAAGAAGGATTAGAAGCGGATGACCTTTTGGGAACAATGGCTCGTATGGCAGAAGCAGAAGGACTCGAAGTTACAATTGTATCGGGAGACCGGGATTTGCTGCAGCTGGCAACAGAACACACAAAGATTAGCATTCCAAAGACGAAGAAGACAGGTACAGAGATAGAAAATTATTACGCAGTAGATGTACAAAAACGCTATCTTGTCACACCGACGGAATTTATTGATGTAAAGGCATTGATGGGGGATACGGCTGATAATATCCCGGGTGTTCCGGGCATTGGTGAGAAGACAGCGACTGCCATTATAGCGCAGTACCATTCGATTGAGGAAGCACATGCACATGCAGAGGAATTGCGCCCGCCGCGTGCTGCCAAAAATATAGTAGAGTTTTATGAACAGGCAGTATTGTCAAAGGAATTGGCTACCATTGAAGTGCATGCAGATATAGAGTATGTGTTGTCGTCGGCTGTGCTCGATAACGTGTATACACCGGAGGCATATGCTCTTTGTAAAGAATGGGAGTTTAAGAATCTGTTAAGCAGATTTCAGATTGAGACACCGAAAAACGAAGTGGAAGATGCGTTTACATTTGCCAAAGATGCAGATGCTTTTTCTGCCTTTGTAAAGAAAGCCTGTGAAGCATCATGCACAGATATCGGTGTTTACGTAGCGTGGCGTCAGAAAAGTGCAAGTGAGTGGAGTGAACAGGTAAGTGCGCAGAATGCACCAGAGGGACAATTGTCTCTTTTTGCAGAGCCTGAAATGACAGAGCAATCCAGTGGTGAGTATGAAATATACGGAGTGGCTTTATCAGATGGTACGAGCAGTATCTGGCTGCCAACAGAAGACATTGTTTTTGTGACACAGCAGTTACAGGCTTTTGCTGCACATAAGAAACGCCTGGTGTGCATGACGGTCAAGGAATTAATCAAAATCTTTTCACCGGATGCGAGAAATCGCTTTTTTGACTACGAGAATGTATACGATGCAGCAGTAGCAGAATATCTGATACAACCATTGAAAAATCAATATGTCGCTGAAGACTTGGCAAGCGAATACCTGGGGATGAGTGTACCGGGCTATGCAGAGATTTTTGGTAAAAAGACATTGATGCAGGCGATAGAGGAAATGCCACAGGAAATGTGTGCATTTGCTTGTTATGAGGCTTATATCTGCAGCAAAGTCGCAAAGATGCAGTGTGATACGTTACAGGAAAAACAGATGGATACCTTGTATCGTGAAATAGAACTTCCGCTTATCTTTACATTAGCTGATATGGAGTTGCAAGGAATTGCAATGGATGCGCCAGCGTTGGCAGAGTATGGACAGCGTCTGGCAGAGCGTCTGACTGCGTTAGAACAGAAGATATACGAGGAGGCGGGAGAAGAATTTAACATCAATTCGCCAAAGCAATTGGGTATCATTTTGTTCGAAAAGATGGAAATGCCGGGAGCAAAAAAGACAAAGACAGGTTATTCTACAGCAGCCGATGTTTTAGAGGCACTTGCTCCGGATTATCCAATTGTGGCGGATATTTTGGAATATCGACAGCTTGCAAAGCTTAAATCAACCTATGCAGAAGGCCTGATGCATTGTATTGCGCCGGATGGCAGAATTCATTCTTCCTTCCAGCAGACCGTGACTGCAACAGGACGTATTAGTAGTACGGAACCTAACTTACAGAACATCCCTATTCGTATGGAATTAGGCAAAATGATCCGTAAAGTTTTTCATCCAAAGGAAGGATTTGTTTTTGTGGATGCGGACTATTCACAGATCGAATTACGCGTGCTTTCCCATATGTCAGAAGATGAGAATCTGATTCAGGCATTTCAGCAGGGACAGGATATTCACAGATCTACGGCATCACTTGTGTTCCATACGCCTTTTGATGAAGTTACAGAATTGCAGCGACGCAATGCGAAGGCTGTAAACTTTGGGATTGTCTATGGAATTAGTGCATTTGGATTAAGCAGGGATCTTGGAATCAGTAAAAAAGAAGCAGGCAAATATATCGATGATTATTTTCTGGCATACCCACGCATGAAGTCATTTTTGGATGGTCTTGTTGCGGAAGGAAAGGAAGCCGGAGCAGTCAAGACGATGTATGGGCGTATCCGTCCAATTCCGGAATTGTCATCCAGCAATTTTATGCAGCGTCAATTTGGAGAGCGTATTGCGATGAACTCGCCAATTCAGGGGACTGCAGCAGATATCATTAAAATTGCGATGGTACATGTGCATGACCGTTTGCAAAAAGAGGGATTGCAGTCAAGATTATTATTGCAGGTGCATGATGAACTTTTGATTGAAGCAAAACAGGAAGAAGTGGAACAAGTAGAACAAATCCTGCAGGAAGAGATGGAGCATGCGGCTACGCTGGCTGTTCCGCTGACGATTGATATGCATACAGGATACACGTGGTACGACGCAAAATAACTTTGTTTTGCCTATAAAAAATGATACAATGGAGAAGATTATGAAGTTTATAGGAGTTACCGGAGGTGTTGGCGCAGGAAAATCAACCGTGCTGACATATTTACAGGAGCATTATCATTGCCGCGTGGTATTGGCAGATGATTTGGCAAAATCTATGATGCAGCCGGGAAGCATTTGTTATACTGCACTTGTAACACTTTTGCAGCCCTATCAAGTGCTTGATGAGCAGGGAAATATAGAAAAAGAAGCGATGGCGCGACTATTGTTTTCCGATGCCACTGTACGCACACAGGTGAATCACATTGTACATCCGGCGGTGAAAAAGAGTGTTCTGCAGCAGGTGAAAGAAGTAAGAGAACAGGGAGAACTGGACTACTTCTTTTTTGAAGCTGCGCTTCTTTTAGAAGAGCATTATGATGAAGTCTGTGATGAACTTTGGTATATTTACGCGTCAAAAGAAGAACGTAGGATGCGCCTAAAGCGGGATCGCGGTTATTCGGATGCAAAAATTGATGGAATTTTCGCAAGCCAGATGTCAGAGGAAGCATTTCGAAGTGCTTGTGCACATGTGATAGACAGCAGTGGTACGATGGAAGAAACGCAGGCACAAGTGAGAGCCATCTTAGATGCGTAAGATGATTTTTGGAATAGAGTAATAGAGGAGAGCAGGTATATGATGAAAGAGAATCCAATGGAAGATTTTGTTTTTGGATTGGATATCGGCACACGTAATGTTGTGGGAACCGTCGGCTATCAGGCAGAAGATGGCTTTCATGTTGTGGCGCAGTGTGTATGGGAACACCAGACACGTGCAATGTTAGATGGACAGATTCATGACATTGGCCGTGTGGGAGATACCATCCGGGAAGTCAAGGAAGTGTTAGAAGAACAACTTGGTACAACCTTGACACAGGTGTGTATTGCTGCAGCCGGCCGTGTGCTTCGCACCGTGACAACACAGGTGGCTTATGAATACCCGGAGGAGACCGTGGTTTCTGGAGAAGATTTACATACATTAGATCTGATGGGAATTGATCAGGCACAGCAGGAGCTTTTAGCAGAGGGAGATAACAAATACAAGTTTTACTGTGTTGGATATTCTGTGATGAAGTATTATCTCAACGATGAATTGTTCTCCAGCTTAGAAGGACATAAGGCAAATAAGATCGAAGAAGTCATTATTGTTACCTTTTTACCGGAAGATGTTGTGGACGGTCTGTATTCAGCAGTAGAACGTGCCGGGTTACAGGTGGCTAATTTAACACTCGAGCCTATAGCAGCGATTAATGTTGCGATTCCTGAGAATTTTAGAATGCTTAATATTGCACTTGTTGATGTCGGAGCAGGTACATCGGATATCTGTATTACACGCGATGGAAGCATCATTGCATATGGTATGATTCCATTTGCAGGAGATGAACTGACAGAAGTAATTGTACAATCCTATCTGGTGGATTTTGCGACAGCTGAGCAGATTAAGTTGGATTCCTCTTCTATGGAGGAAGTGACCTATGAAGACATCATGGGAATTTCACATACAGTAGCTGCGGAAGAAGTATGGAAACTGACGGAAGTCGTTCGTGAAAAAATGACAACAGAAGTGTCTACAAAAATACGGGAACTCAACGGAGATAAGTCCGTGAGTGCAGCATTTATCGTTGGCGGCGGCGGAAAAATCCATGGTTATACCGATTCTTTAGCGAAGAAACTGGATATCGTTCCGGAGCGCGTGGCACTTCGTGGCGAAGAAGTCATGAAGAACATTATTTTTGAGCAGGAAAATATCAAAAAAGATCCGCTTTTGGTTACGCCGATTGGCATTTGCCTGAATTATTATGAGCAGAAGAATAACTTCATTATGATCCATTTTAATGGCGAAATGATGAAGTTATATGATAATGGGCGTTTGACTGTTGTAGATGCAGCTATGCAGGCAGGATTTACAACGGAAGAATTATTCCCACGTCGTGGACGTGAAATTCATTTTACCGTGAATGGAACACCTCGTATGATTCGCGGTGGTGAAGGAGAATCTGCTGTTGTAAAAATGAATGGTATGACGGTAGGGATGAATACGCCGCTTGAATTTAATTGTGATATTACGATTGAGCCATCTACCGCAGGGGAAGAAGCAGCATGTACGATTGAGGAGTTGGATGAATATTCCGGAAGTACGATGACATTTGAAGTCTGTGGAAAACACATTAGATGTCCAAAATTTATGGAGGTAAATGGTAGTTTAGAGCCTGGAAGTTATGAAATCCAGGAAGGAGATGCTATCGAGACACGTAGTTTTTACACGGTAGGTCAGCTGGCAGAATTTATGGACGTAGAGATTGATCCGGATCGGGAGATTCTTGTCAATAATCGTCCGGCAACAATGGATTCTCTGATTTACGCGAATTTTTCGATTGATTGGACTGTACTGTCTTTTGGTGCGGCTCCGGTTGCTCCAAAAGAAAATACCAGTAAGGCAAGCAGTATCTTAGATCAGTTAAAATACGGAAGTAAGTATGGATTTGGAGCAAAGGCAGAGGATAGTGCTGCAGAGGACGCAAAAGAGACAACAAATGAGGTAAATCAGGTGGAAGAGTCTGATACGTCTTTGGGATATACGTCAGAACATGTAGAAGGCGAAACTACGTCTGATCGTGGAATGGCAGAAGAAGTGATTCCAGATGAAATGGAAGGCACAGAGCAAGCCGGCATACATGTAACAGTGAATCAGGAACCGGTATTTTTGAGCGGTAAAAGTAACTATATTTTTGTGGACATCTTTAATGTGATTGATTTTGACGTACAAGCAGGTGGTGGCAGACCGATTGTGACGAAAATAAACGGAGCTACTTGTGGGTATTCAGATGAACTTCACGAAGGTGATGAAATTTTAGTTTATTGGAAAGAGTTATAACATGGATTTGTTTAGTGTAGCAAGTGGCAGTAGTGGCAACTGTATTTGTGTAGGCAGCAGCCAAAGCCACGTGATGATTGATGCCGGAATTAGCGGCAAACGTATTGAGGAGGGGATGAATACCTATGATTATACGACGTCTGATATGGATGGCGTGTTAATCACACATGAACATAGTGATCATATACAAGGACTTGGAGTTATATCACGTAAATACGGGCTTCCCATTTATGCGACAAAAGGAACGGCAGAGGCTATTTTACGAACTTCATCTGTTGGCAAAATTGATCCGTCTTTGTTTCATATTATTGAAGCAGGAGAAACATTTACGATTGGTGATTTGTCGATTTATGCAATGCCGATTTCTCATGATGCAGCAGATCCGGTTGCGTATATGGTATCGGATGGTGAACATCGCATAGGAGTTGTCACAGATTTGGGATATTATGATGAAGAGATTGTGTCACATATGAAGGGCTTGGATGCTCTTTTGCTGGAAGCAAATCATGATATTCATATGTTACAGGCAGGCGCATATCCTTATCCTTTGAAACAGCGTATTTTGGGAGATACCGGACATTTGTCGAATGAGACAAGTGGACAGCTGTTGGGACAGATTTTGCATGACGATATGAAACATATTTTACTGGGACATTTGTCAAAAGAAAATAATTACGAAGAACTGGCTTTTGAGACGGTTCGCGTAGAGATTTCACTTGGGGATAATCCTTACCGGGGAAATGATTTTCCAATCGAGGTTGCGAAAAGAGATAAGCCGTCAAGCCTGATAACTCTTTAAGTATTTGATAAAAAGATTTGGCAGAAACTAAATTTGATGTTATAGTTTATAAAACTATACTAATAGATTATGAAAAAAAGGAGAACTGACATGGAGAAAAACACACAGAAAACAATTATCACAGTAGTAGGCAAAGATACTGTAGGGATTATTGCAGGGATTTGTACTTACTTAGCAGAAAACGGGATTAACGTTTTAGATATTTCACAGACCATTGTACAAGGGTATTTTAACATGATGATGATTGTGGATTTTGCTTCATGCCAAAAACCTTTTTCAGAGTGTCAGGCAGAATTGACAGAGCTTGGACAGAAGATTGGTGTAGATGTAAAATGCCAGCGTGAAGAAATTTTTGAAAAAATGCATAGAATCTAAAGGAGAAGATGATGATTAATTTTGGTGAAGTCAACGAGACAAACAAGATGGTAGAACAGGAAAATCTGGATGTGCGTACGATTACCATTGGTATCAGCCTTTTAGATTGTATGGACTCGAATCTCGATACATTAAACGAAAACATTTACAATAAAATTACAACAGTTGCAAAAGATCTTGTTAAAGTTGGAAAAGAGATTGAGGCAGATTACTGTATTCCAATTGTAAACAAACGTATTTCTGTTACACCAATTGCACTGGTTGGTTCTGCGGCATGTAAGTGTCCGGAAGATTATGTAACCATTGCAAAAACATTGGACCGCGCTGCTAAAACAGTTGGTGTGAACTTTATTGGTGGATATTCTGCACTGGTATCCAAAGGAATGACAACAGCAGATGAGAATATGATCCGTTCCATTCCACAGGCACTTGCAAGCACAGATTTTGTATGTAGTTCTGTTAATGTTGGTTCTACAAAGACAGGAATCAATATGGATGCTGTACGCCTGATGGGTGAAATGGTCAAAGAAACAGCAGTATATACAAAAGAGCAGGATTCTCTTGGATGTGCAAAATTGGTTGTATTTTGTAATGCACCGGATGATAATCCGTTTATGGCTGGCGCATTCCACGGTGTTACAGAAGCAGACGCCATCATTAATGTTGGTGTTAGTGGACCGGGGGTTGTGAAGACCGTTTTGGAAACAGTGCGCGGAGAAAGCTTTGAAGTTCTTTGTGAAACCATCAAAAAGACTGCTTTTAAGATTACACGTGTGGGACAATTGGTTGCGCAGGAGGCATCAAAACGATTGGGAATTCCATTTGGAATTATTGATTTATCACTTGCTCCAACGCCAGCAATTGGTGATAGTGTGGCTGGCATTTTAGAAGAAATTGGTCTGGAATATGCAGGAGCTCCAGGAACAACAGCAGCACTGGCTTTGTTGAATGATCAGGTTAAGAAGGGCGGAATCATGGCATCTTCATATGTAGGTGGATTGAGTGGCGCGTTTATTCCTGTTAGTGAGGACCAGGGCATGATTGATGCTGTGACAGCAGGGGCACTGACGCTTGAAAAGTTAGAGGCAATGACATGTGTATGTTCGGTAGGTCTTGATATGATTGCTATTCCAGGAGATACAAAAGCAACAACCATTTCTGGTATTATTGCAGACGAGATGGCAATTGGTATGATTAATCAAAAAACAACGGCAGTGCGTCTGATTCCAGTGATCGGAAAGGGTGTCGGCGAAACAGTAGAGTTTGGAGGACTTTTGGGATATGCACCAATTATGCCGGTAAATCAATTTTCGTGCGATGCTTTTGTAAATCGAAAAGGACGTATTCCAGCACCTGTGCACAGCTTTAAAAATTAAATGAAATATGAAAAATAAAAGATGGATTTATTATATTATAGTGGTGGTTGTTGTAATTGTTGCAGTGAGTCTGGGGATTGGTATTGCAAATTTTGGAAAGAAAACTACCGCGGATAAAACAAACACAAAAGAAATACAGGAAACAGAAACAAAGACGAAAGATGATGGAGAGGAAACCGCAGCATCTGACGATGGCATTAAGAAGGGCTACACCATGGTAGACTTGTCTGTTTGGACAACGGATACTGTGAATCTGCGTGCTGATGATAATACAGATGCAGAGGTACTTGTTAAAGTGCCAAGACGTGAGGAGCTTCATTGTATTGCTACGGGATCAGAATGGTATCAAGTGCAGTACGAGGACAAGACAGGCTATGTGAGTGCAGCATACCTTACAACAGAAGAACCGGCGGCAAACAGTTATGTGGTTGTGATTGATCCGGGGCATCAGGGAAGAGGCGATAGTACTACAGAACCAAATGGCCCGGGCTCAGCAACAATGAAAGCACGTGTGGCAGGTGGAACACATGGTACTACGACAGGGGTATATGAATATGAACTGACCCTTGCAATCTCACAACAGTTGCAGACGGAACTTCAGAACCGGGGCTATACCGTTTATATGACACGTACGTCGCATGATGTTAATATCAGTAATATGGAGCGCGCACAATATGCAACATCCGTTGGGGCAGATATAGCGGTTCGTATCCATGCGAATGGGGCAGAAAATGCTTCTGTGAGTGGCGCAATGGCATTGGCACCGTCGCCATCCAATCCATATATTTCTTACTTGTCAGGCAGTAGCTGGAATCTGAGTCAATGTGTATTAAATTCTTATTGTCAGGCGACAGGAATGCGCAATCAGGGCGTTACAGGCAGTGATACCATGACGGGAATTAATTGGAGTACGGTTCCTGTTACCATTCTTGAAATGGGTTATATGACAAATCCAACAGATGATACAAACATGGAGAATCCATCGTACCAATCACAGATGGTACAAGGCATCGCCAATGGCATTGATGCATATTTTGGCTTGTAGTAAATATGTTATAGAACGTAAATAAAAGGCAGATTCTTTGACACAGTTATGTGTGCGAAGAATCTGCCTTTCTCTTTTTGAACTTATAACGGTATAAGTATATTGCGTTTGTTAGTTATCCTGTGCATCGTCATCAGACATAGCATATACCTGACGTTTACGAGCCATTTCGTCACTCTCAAGATATTCGTCGTAAGTTGTAATCTTATCGATGATTTGTCCGTTTGGCATAATCTCAATGATACGATTAGCCGTTGTTTCAACAAACTGGTGGTCACGGGAAGAGAAGATGACAACACCTGGGAATTTGATCAATCCGTTGTTTAATGCGGTAATGGATTCCATATCCAAGTGGTCAGTCGGCTCATCCAGCATGAGTACGTTGGATGCCTCAATCATCATGCGGGAAAGAAGAACACGAACTTTTTCACCACCGGAAAGAACACGCATTTTCTTTACACCGTCTTCACCGGCAAAAAGCATTCTGCCAAGGAATCCACGAACATAGGTGGCATCCTTGATTTCAGAGAACTGTGTCAGCCAGTCTACGATGACATCATCGGTATCGAAAATTTCTGTGTTATCCTTAGGGAAATAAGACTGGGAAGTAGTAACGCCCCATTTATAACTTCCTTCATCCGGTTCCATTTCTCCTGCAAGGATTTTGAAGAGGACGGTCTTAGCATGTTCATTAGCACCTACAAGAGCAACTTTATCTTCACGTCCTAAATTGAATGAAATGTGGTCAAGTACCAATTCGCCGTCGATGGTCTTGGTAAGATTTTCAACGCTGAGTACTTCGTTACCGATATCACGTTGTGGACGGAAATCAATATATGGATATTTACGGCTGGATGGTTTGATTTCATCCAATTCGATTTTCTCCAGTGCACGTTTTCTTGAAGTAGCCTGCTTTGATTTGGAAGCGTTGGCAGAGAAACGAGAGATAAAGTCCTGTAATTCTTTAATCTTTTCTTCTTTCTTCTTGTTTGCTTCCTTCATCTGCTTCATTAACAACTGGCTGGATTCATACCAGAAATCATAGTTTCCGGCATACAACTGGATTTTTCCATAATCAATATCTGCTGTATTGGTACATACCTTATTTAAGAAGTAACGGTCATGTGATACAACAATGACGGTGTTTTCAAAATTGATTAAGAATTCTTCTAACCATGCGATCGCATCGAGGTCTAAGTGGTTTGTAGGCTCATCCAAAAGCAAAATATCGGGATTACCAAAAAGTGCCTTTGCAAGAAGGACTTTGACCTTTTGTGCACCAGTCAATTCTGCCATGACAGAGTAGTGAAATTCTGGTTCGATGCCAAGACCATTTAATAGTGTAGCTGCATCACTTTCTGCGTTCCATCCATCCATGTCAGCAAATTCTGCTTCGAGTTCGCTAGCGCGGATGCCATCTTCGTCCGTGAAATCTTCCTTCATATAAATAGCATCTTTTTCCTTCATAATGTCATAAAGACGCTGGTTACCCATAATAACGGTATCAAGAACTGTAAATTCATCATATTTAAAGTGATCCTGTTCCAAAAAGGAAAGACGCTGGCCTGGTGTGATGATGATATCACCACTTGTAGGTTCTAACTGTCCGGATAAAATTTTTAGGAAGGTTGACTTTCCGGCACCATTAGCACCAATCAATCCATAACAGTTACCTTCTGTAAATTTAATATTTACATCTTCAAAAAGTGCCTTTTTCCCTAGACGCAGGGTGATATTACTTGCCTGTATCATGATTGTATCCTTTCTATATTAAAATATTGTATTCTATGCAATCGGTTCTATTGTATCGTATATTCCTTATTTTGCAAGTATTTCTTATTTAAAAGCGCATGGCGTAAAGTGTTTTTTATTAAAAAATATAAATATAGATACTATTTGAATACATGGATATCCTAAAAGGGTAAAAATATTAAAATGTTCAGATAAAAATAGTACAAAAGGGTACAGAATGGTCAAAATGTGCAAAAATTTCAGAAAAATGGTGGAAAACGCTTATGAAGTAGTGTAAAATTCTTCGTAAACAAGGAGAAACGGAGAAGCATACTAGTTTAAAATATGCAGATAGAAGCTATGATACGTGGAAACTTGTGCTTTTTTTGTTTAGGAACAAGGAAGAGGTGAAGCAAATGAAAGAATTTACTTATGTTATTACAGATGAAGTAGGATTACATGCAAGACCAGCAGGACTTTTGGCGAAAGAAGCTAAAAAATACCAAAGCACCATCACATTGCATGCAAATGGTAAGGATGCAGTTGCAAGTAAGTTGATGGCAGTTATGGGTATGGGTGTTAAAAAGGATGATACCGTACAAGTTTGTATCGAAGGTGATGACGAAGACATCGCTGCTCAGGAATTAGAACAATTCTTTAACGAAAATCTTTAATCAGATGACCTCATAAAGAGGGCAAGTAAGAAGGGTAGTTAAGATGACAGAATATACAGGAAAGTCCGTATACAAAGGTACGGCAATTGGCGAAATCCGTGTGCTGAAGAAGAAGGACAGCTTAGTAAAGAGAGTGCATATTGATGATGTAGAAGCTGAATTGACGCGCTTAGAGGATGCAAAGCAGCAGACACTTGCACAATTGCAAAGCCTGTATGAAAAAGCACTGCAAGAAGTTGGTGAGGCCAATGCAGCTATTTTTGAAGTACATCAGATGATGCTTGAAGATGAGGATTATCAGGATGCTATTTTGGGGATGATTCGTAACGAAGAAGTAAATGCGGAATATGCAGTAGCTGTTACAGGGGATAACTTTGCTGAAATGTTTGCCAACATGGATGATGAATATATGCAGGCACGCTCAGCCGATGTTAAGGATATTTCAAATCGCCTGGTGGGAAATCTGAGTGGGGAAGAACAGATGGATTGGGATACCATGGAGCCATCTATTATTGTTGCTGATGACTTGACACCGAGTGAGACGGTTCAGATGGATAAGAAAAAGATTCTTGCATTTGTTACCGTACACGGGTCAACAAATTCACATACCGCCATTCTTGCACGTATGATGAATATTCCGGCATTGATTGGAGTACCGCTTCCCTTAGAAGAATTGCACAGCGGAACACAGGCAATCGTAGATGGTAAAAAGGGTGTGTTCTATTTAGAACCAGATGCTACGCAGATTGCAAATGCGAAAGAAGCACAAAAGCAGGAAAAAGAACAGCAGAATTTGCTGGCAACATATAAAGGCAGAGAATCTGTTACCAAAAGTGGTAAGAAGATTCATTTATATGCGAACATTGGCAGTGTTTCCGATGTGGCATATGTTTTGGAAAATGATGCAGAAGGCATTGGTTTGTTCCGAAGCGAATTCTTATATTTAGGCAGAGATGCTCTTCCGGATGAGACAGAGCAGTTTAATGCATATCGTCAGGTTTTACAGATGATGGCTGGTAAAAAGGTGATTATCCGTACACTTGATATTGGAGCAGATAAGAACGCAGATTATTTGGAATTAGGACATGAGGATAACCCGGCAATGGGATATCGTGCCATTCGTATCTGCTTAGAGCAACCGGATATTTTTAAAACACAATTGAGAGCACTGCTTCGCGCTGCAAAGTTTGGCAATCTGTCTATTATGTATCCGATGATTACTTCTGTAGAAGAAGTGATGAGCATCAAAGAGATTGTAAAAGAAGTGGAAAAAGAGTTGCAGGATGAAAATCTTCCATATGCAATTCCAGAGCAAGGTATCATGATTGAGACGCCGGCTGCTGTTATGATAAGTGCAGAACTTGCAGAACACGTTGATTTCTTTAGCATCGGAACAAACGATCTGACACAGTATACGCTGGCAATTGATCGACAGAATAGCAGACTGGACCGATTCTACAATCCACATCATGAAGCAGTTCTTCGCATGATACAGATGACAATTGATGGTGCACATAAGCATGGTAAGTGGGTTGGTATTTGTGGAGAATTAGGCGCGGATACAACACTCACTGAGAGATTTATTACCATGGGAATTGATGAACTCAGCGTTTCCCCATCTATGGTACTTGGGGTTCGTAGTAAGATATGCGAAATGGAGTGAGAAAAATATGAGAATATATAAAGCAAAAGATTATGAAGATATGAGCAGAAAAGCAGCTAATATCATTTCTGCACAGGTTATTATGAAACCAGATTGTGTACTTGGCCTGGCAACGGGATCTACACCAATCGGTTTATACAAACAGCTGGTTGAATGGTTTGAAAAAGGTGATCTTGATTTTTCAAAGGTTCAGACGGTGAACCTTGATGAGTATAAGGGCTTGAATCGCGAAAATGATCAGAGTTATTACTATTTCATGCATGATAATTTATTTGATCATATTAACATTCCGGAAGAAAATACACATTTACCAAATGGAATGGAGATGGATTCTGAAAAAGAATGCGCTCGTTATACGAAGTTGATCCAGTCTATGGGCGGTGTTGATTTACAGCTTCTTGGTATAGGCCATAATGGACATATTGGTTTTAATGAGCCATCAGAATCTTTTGATAAAGAAGTACATTGCGTGAATTTGACCCAGTCAACCATTGAAGCAAACAAGAGATTCTTTGCTTCCGCAGACGATGTTCCAAAACAGGCATACACAATGGGCATTAAGACCATTATGCAGGCAAAGAAGATTTTGATCGTTGCGAATGGAGAGGGCAAAGCTGATATTGTACGCGATGCATTCTTTGGATCAATTACACCGCAGGTTCCAGCGTCAGTATTGCAGTTACACAATGATGTGACACTTGTAGCAGATGAAGCTGCATTGAGTAAAGTGTCTTTATAATATATTGGGAATGGATCGAGGTGTAATACAATGATCATTAAAAATGCAAACATTTTTACACAGGAGGGTCAGTTTGTCACAGGTGATGTGACCGTTGATGGTGATAGATTTGCGGCAGTATTGCCGGAAACAGCACAGAAGGATGAAGTTGTTCTTGATGCCGAGAATCTTTATATGATCCCGGGTCTGGTAGATATACATTTTCATGGTTGTATGGGTGCAGATATGTGTGATGGCACAAAGGAAGCATTAGATACCATGTCATCCTATGAAGCATCCATTGGTGTGACATCAATCTGTCCAGCAACAATGACGATTCCAAAGGATGAACTTGTCTCTGTTATGAAGAATGCAGGGGAATACACATATCAAGGTGGGGCTCATCTTGTTGGAATCAATATGGAAGGACCATTTATCAGTGCTTCCAAAAAGGGCGCGCAAGCGGCTGAAAATATCATGCATTGTGATTATGCATATTTTAAACAGTTACAAGAGATGTCAGGAGGATTGATAAAACTTGTTGATATTGCGCCGGAAGAATCTGGTGCAATGGAGTTTATTGATCAGGCAAAAGATGAAGTCGTTATATCGCTTGCACATACAGCATCTGATTATGACACTGCAGTGGATGCAATTGCACATGGTGCATCACATGCAACGCATCTTTATAATGCAATGCCGCCGCTCAAGCATAGAGAACCTGGTGTCATCGGAGCAGTCAGAGACTATGAACAGTGTCATGTAGAATTGATTTGTGATGGTGTGCATATTCATCCTTCTGTCATTCGTGCAACATTCGCTATGTTTGGGAATGAACGCATGATTTTGATTAGTGACAGTATGCGTGCAACAGGACTTGAAGATGGCGAATATACATTAGGTGGACAGGCAGTAACAGTAAAGGGAAATCTTGCAACTTTGCATGATGGAACAATCGCTGGATCTGCAACAAATCTCATGGATTGTATGCGCTACGTTGTAAAGACGGTGGGGTTACCACTAGAGACAGCGGTTATGTGCGCAACAGCAAATCCAGCAAAAGAGATTGGTATTTATGATGAAGTTGGAAGCATTTCTGCCGGTAAAAAAGCAGACTTTGTACTTCTAGATAAAGATTTAAACATTGTTCATGTGTTTATTGATGGTAAGGAGGTCACATGTTAGGTTTTTTAAAGGGAAAGAAAAAGGGAAATATGATTGCTGCACCTTGTAATGGTAAGGCAGTACAACTTTCAGAGGTATCAGATCCTACATTCGCAGAGAAGATTTTGGGAGATGGATTTGCAGTGGTACCATCTGATGGAAAGATTTGTGCTCCGGCAGATGGAGAAGTGACAATGGTTTTTGATACACTTCATGCCGTTACACTTACAACGGATCATGGTACAGAACTTTTGATTCATATTGGTCTTGATACCGTGACATTAAAAGGAGATCCTTTTACAGCACATGTTGCTGTAGGCGATAAAGTGAAAAAAGGAGATCTTTTGGTGGAGGCTGATTTGGAGAAGATTCGTGCAGCAGGATTAGATACCATTACGCCTGTATTGATCTGTAATACAGATGATTATGAGACAATTTCTCTTGAAAAAGAAGGAGATGTCGTTGCAGGAGAAGATGTCCTTAGAATTTTATAATATAAATAATAAGTTATGTTCTACAAATGAAACTAATTGGTTTATCCAATTAAGTATAAAGTAAAAAGGAGGAGAAAATTATGAAATTTCTTCAAAAATTGGGAAAAGCTTTAATGCTTCCCGTAGCCGTATTACCAATCTGCGGTATTCTTATGGGTATCGGATATTTATTATGTCCAGCAACCATGCAGGGTGGTGATATTGAAGGTGTTGTTCCTTTGATTGGTCTGTTTTTAGTTAAAGCAGGGGGTGCTTTAATTGATAACATGGCAATTCTTTTCGCAATCGGCGTTGGTGTCGGTATGTCAGAAAAGAACGACGGAACTGGCGGAATTGCAGCACTTGCTTCTTGGCTGATGATGACAACACTTCTTTCAACAGGTGTTGTTACAACAATTATCCCAGCCATTGCTGACAACGCTACAAAGACTTTGGCATTTGATAAGATTCAGAATCCATTCATTGGTATTCTTGCAGGTGTTATCGGTGCTATGTGCTACAACAAGTTCAAGGATACAAAGCTTCCTGACTGGTTGTCATTCTTCAGTGGCAAGCGTTGTGTAGCTATCGTTGCTGGTGTAGTTTCTATCGTTGTTTCAGCTATCTTATTGTTAGTATGGCCATTACTCTTCACTGGACTTGTTTCACTTGGAGAAGGAATTGCTAAGCTTGGCGTAGTTGGAGCCGGTATCTACGCATTCTTGAACCGTTTGTTAATCCCTACAGGATTACACCATGCATTGAATAACGTATTCTGGTTTGATACCATTGGTCTTGGTGACTTACAGCACTTCTGGGCTGGTGAGACATCAGCTGATGTTAACTGGAGCCTTGGTATGTACATGTCAGGATTCTTCCCATGTATGATGTTTGGTATTCCTGGTGCAGCACTTGCAATGATTAAGACAGCTAAGAGCAACAAGAAGAAAGTAGCAATCGGACTTGTTGCATCTGCAGCTCTCTGTGCATTCATCTGTGGTGTTACAGAGCCATTCGAGTTTGGATTTATGTTCCTTGCTCCTGGATTATATGTTGTTTATGCATTACTTTATGGTATCTTTACAATGGTTACTGTTGCTTTGGGATTCCGTGCAGGATTCAGTTTCTCAGCAGGTGCTATGGATTTACTTTTCTCAGCATCTCTTCCAGCAGCAGCTAAGACATGGCTCATCATTCCTCTTGGAATTGCAGCATTCATCGTATTCTACTTTGTATTCTACTTCGCAATTACGAAGTTTAACTTAAAGACTCCAGGTAGAGAAGATGACGATGATGTAGAAGCAGAAAAGAAAGTTGAATTAGCAAATGATGATTATGCACAGGTTGCTAAGATCGTTCTTGAAGGATGTGGCGGAAAAGAAAATATCGCAAGCATCGACAACTGCATTACAAGATTGAGACTTGAAGTAAAAGATATTACATTAGTAAACGACAAGGTTATTAAGTCTGCTGGTGTTGCAGGCGTTATGAAACCTGGTAAGAACTCTGTTCAGGTTATTATTGGACCAAAGGTTCAGTTTGTTGCTGATGCATTTTCACAGCTTTGTGAATAATTCATAAAATGATATTTCAGACCCTCTTCCGAATACGTGAAGAGGGTCTTTACTTTTAGGTGGTGAATGATTATAGCAATTTATGAAATTGAAAATGAAAATATAAAATTAAAAGTAGATTCACACGGTGCAGAGATGAAATCCCTGGTAAAAAAGGAGACAGACACAGAGTATTTATGGAATGGCGATCCAGCCTATTGGCAGAGAACTTCTCCGATTTTGTTTCCACTGGTGGGACGCTTGTTTAACAATACATATCGCGCCAAAGGGAATACGTATACCATGCCACAGCACGGATTTGCCCGAGATATGGAATTTACATTGCTTGAAAAAAAGGATCATGAAATCTGGTTTTCTTTGAAAGATACAGAGGAGACAAGAAAAAATTATCCATACACATTTGAATTACAGATCGGGTATTTGCTGCAGGGGACAAATATTAAAGTGATGTGGAAGGTACGCAATGAACAGGAAGAAATCCTTCCATTTGCGATTGGTGGACATCCGGCGTTTTTGTGTCCGGCACTTCGTCCGGATTGTAAGGAAGCGTATTATTTGAAATTTGACTGTGATAAATTGCGGGCAACAAAATTGCAAGGACCGTATGTACTGAGGGAAACCTATGAAGAAGTGCCGTTAGATAATGGAATGCTTTTGATTGATGATAAAGCAATATTTGCAAATGATACATTAATGGTCGAGCATGATCAGGCACATGAGATTAGTATATGTGATGCACAGAAAAAGGAACTCGTGACTTTGCGTATGCAGGCACCACTGTTTGCCGTATGGTCACCGGAAGGAAAGCGAGCACCGTTTATTTGTATAGAACCATGGTATGGCAGATGCGATTCCTTAGATTATGCAGGAGATATCACGCAGCGTGAATGGGAAAATCTTCTTGAAAAAGGGCAGGAATTTTACGCAGAATATGAAATCTGCATAGGCTAGAAATGTATATGCAATGTTCTTGATTTTAAACAGCGGGAACTATTGATTTTTTCTTAACGAAATCATATATTATTGTATTAGAGACATTACGCATTTACTATGCCATTTTTAAGGTGTACAAATGCTTATGTACATATTAAGAAAAGAGTCTTTTAGGAGGAAACGACATGGGAAGATCAAAACAATCTATGGATGGTAATACAGCCGCAGCTCATGTAGCATATGCCTACACAGAAGTAGCTGGTATCTATCCAATCACCCCTTCTAGTCCAATGGCTGATATGGTAGACCAGTGGTCTGCAGCTGGACAGAAGAACATTTTTGGAAGCACAGTTAAAGTAGTAGAAATGGAATCAGAAGCAGGTGCAGCAGGTACTGTACATGGTTCACTTGCAGCTGGTGCACTTACCACTACATTTACAGCTTCTCAGGGACTTTTACTTATGATCCCTAACATGTACAAAATCGCTGGTGAGCAGTTGCCATGTGTATTTGATGTATCTGCTCGTACAGTATCATCACACGCACTGAACATCTTTGGTGATCACAGTGATGTTTACGCTTGTCGTCAGACAGGTTTTGCAATGTTATGTGAAACGAATCCACAGGAAGTTATGGACTTAAGCCCAGTTGCACATTGTGCAGCATTAGAAGGAAAGGTTCCATTCCTTAACTTCTTCGATGGTTTCCGTACATCTCATGAAATTCAGAAGATTGAAAAATGGGATTATGAAGATTTGAAAGATATGTGTCCAATGGATGCAGTAGACGAATTCAGAGCACATGCTTTGAATCCTAACCACCCAGCAGCTCGTGGTTCTCATGAAAATGGAGATATCTTCTTCCAGCATAGAGAAGCATGTAACACAGCTTATGATGAGTTGCCAGCAGTTGTAGAGAAGTACATGGACAAGGTAAATGAAAAACTTGGTACAAACTACGGCTTATTCAACTACTATGGTGCTCCAGATGCAGAGCGTGTTATCGTAGCTATGGGATCTATCAATGACGTTGCTGAAGAAGTTATTGATTACTTGACAGCAGCAGGCGAGAAGGTTGGTCTTGTTAAGGTTCGTCTGTATCGTCCATGGTCTTCAGAAGCATTACTTAAGGTTATTCCTAAGACAGCTAAGAAGATTGCAGTTCTTGATAGAACAAAAGAGCCAGGATCTCTTGGTGAACCATTATACCTTGACGTTGCAACAACACTTCGTGAAGCAGGTCTTAACGATATCGTATTAGTTGGTGGACGTTATGGTCTTGGATCAAAGGATACTCCTCCTTCATCTGTATTTGCAGTATACAAGGAATTAGAGAAGGATGCTCCTAAGGATCGTTTCACAATTGGTATCGAAGATGATGTTACACATCTTAGCTTACCAGAAGTTAAGCCAGCTCCTATTACTTCTGCTCCTGGTACAAAGGAATGCAAGTTCTGGGGTCTTGGTGGAGATGGTACTGTAGGTGCTAACAAGAACTCTACAAAGATCATCGGTGACCACACAGACAAATACATCCAGGCATACTTCCAGTATGATTCAAAGAAGACTGGTGGTGTTACAATTTCTCACTTGAGATTTGGTGACAACCCAATCAGAAGCCCATACTACATCAACCAGGCTGACTTCGTTGCATGCCACAACCCTGCATATGTTATCCAGGGCATGAAGATGGTTCAGGACGTTAAGCCAGGCGGTGTATTTATGATCAACTGCCAGTGGTCAGATGAAGAATTAGGACATCATTTGAACGCTGAAGCTAAGAAGTATATTGCTGATAACAACATTCAGCTTTACACAATCAACGCTATCGATAAGGCTATCGAAATCGGAATGGGTAAGAGAACAAACACAATCTTACAGTCAGCATTCTTTAAGTTAGCTGATGTTATGCCAATCGATGAAGCTGTTGAATTTATGAAACAGGCTGCTAAGAAGTCTTACAGCAAGAAGGGTGACGCAGTCGTAGAAATGAACTACAAGGCAATCGACGCTGGTGTTGATGCTGTACATAAGGTAGAAGTACCTGCATCTTGGTCAAATCCAGAAGCAGATGCTCCTAAGGCAGAGCGTACAGGACGTCCAGAAGTTGTTAAGCTTGTTAACGACTTACTTGATCCTATCGCTAAGATGGATGGTGACAGCCTTCCAGTATCTGCATTTACAGAGTGCATCGATGGTCAGTTTGTAACAGGTGCTTCTGCATACGAGAAGCGTGGTACAGCTGTTATGGTTCCAGAATGGGATGCAGAGAAGTGTATTCAGTGTAACAACTGTGCATTTGTATGTTCACATGCAACTATTCGTCCATTCTTACTGAGCGATGATGAAGTTAAGGCAGCACCTGCGAATATCAAGCTTGCTGATATGAAGCCTAAGGGTGGCGATTACAAGTATACAATGAGCGTATCTCCATTAGATTGTATGGGATGTGGCGAATGTATTACTGTATGTCCTACAGCTGCAATTTCTATGGTTCCACAGGAATCACAGGCAGACGAGCAGCCAGTATTCAATTACTTAGTTGCTAACGTTGGTAAGAAGGATGTTGGATTATCAGACATCACTCCTAAGGGATCACAGTTCAACCAGCCACTCCTTGAGTTCTCTGGTTCTTGTGCAGGATGTGCTGAGACATCTTACGCTAGATTGATTACACAGCTCTATGGTGAGCAGATGTTCATCTCTAACGCAACAGGATGTTCTTCTATCTGGGGTAACCCAGCAGCTACATCACCATACACAGTTAATAAGGACTCTAAGAAGGGACCAGCATGGTCTAACTCACTGTTCGAGGATAACGCTGAGCATGGTCTTGGTATGTACGTTGGACAGAAATATATCCGTGATATGGCTATCGAGTCAGCAAAGGCTTGCGCTACTAGCGATAAGGCTCCTGCAGAACTTAAGGCAGCATTTGATGCATTCATGGATACAGTAGATGATACAAAGGCAAATACTCCTGCAACAGAAGCACTTGTAGTTGAACTTGAAAAAGCAGCAGCTGCAGGATGCCCAGATGCTAAGGAAGCACTTGCTAAGAAAGATTACCTTGCTAAGAAGTCTGTATGGATCTTCGGTGGTGACGGTTGGGCATACGATATCGGATTCGGCGGATTGGATCACGTTCTTGCTTCTGGTGAGAATGTTAACGTTATGGTATTCGATACAGAGATGTACTCTAACACAGGTGGACAGGCTTCTAAGGCTTCTAACATCGGCGAAGTATGTCAGTTCGCTGCAGCTGGTAAGGAAATCGGCAAGAAGTCTCTTGCAGAAATCGCTATGAGCTACGGTTATGTATACGTTGCACAGATCGCACTTGGTGCTAACCCTGCACAGGCTGTTAAGGCTATCGCAGAGGCTGAAGCTTACAACGGACCTTCACTCATTATCGGATATGCTCCATGTGAGTTGCACGGTATCGCTAAGGGTGGTATGAACCACTGCCAGGATGAAATGAAGAAGGCAGTAGCTGCTGGTTACTGGAACCTGTTCTCATTTGACCCTGCTAAGAAGGCAGAAGGAAAGAATCCATTCACATTGACCTCTAAGGCCGGAGATGGTTCTTACCAAGACTTCTTGAACAACGAGGCTCGTTATACTCGTCTGATCAAGCCGTTCCCAGAACGTGCTGAAAGACTCTTCGCTAAGTCAGAAGAGGCTGCTAAGGAACGTTTCGATCACTTACAGAAGTTAGTTGATCTTTACAGCTAAAAAATAGAGACGTTAATCGTTTCAAAATAATAAATCCCGTCGAGGTGTAATACTTCGGCGGGATTTTTTTAGGGACGTTTCTTTTGCCACAAGGAGTGTCCATATTGGCACATGGGAAGGCTGACGCAAAGCAGCAGGACGGGCAGTAAGCAGCATGCTAGGGAGAGACTTTGGAGCAGGTTAGGTGAGTCTCTTTGTGAGAGCTTTTCTTTTTATAAAATGTCCTTTGCACAGCTTCGACTGACGTCAGGATGTGTCCACCGCTGACAGATATTCAGGGCGCCACTTATAAGAGATGCTAAGGACTTGGACGGCTTTTTCAAAGGTTTGTGGCAACCGGCGCAAACGAACATCCATGTGCGGTTGCGCCTCTCGGGTACATCCATGTACCCGAGTTGCCTCAGCATTTACAAGTCCTAAGCATCTCTAATTCGTCTTGCATTCATATCTGTCAGAGGTGAACATCATCCAAGACGGTTGTCGAACTTTGCAAAGAGATTTTTAATCCAAAAAAGAAAAAATCACAAAAGAGACTCCCTGTTCTGCGACAGTCTCTCCCTAGCATGCTGCTTACTGCCCGTCCTGCTGCTTTGCGTCAGCCATGTGCCAAAGGGACACTCCTTGTAGCAAAAGGAACGTCCCTGCGGCCAAACTACCATATATAGTATGTTTACAAAGATGGCTGGCAATGATAAAATATTCTTTAGATTAAAGAAGGGATATGTATCATGGAAGAGATTAAGGTACAAAATCAGATGGACGAGATGTTTGAGGAACCGAGCGGTGAAGATATGCTCCTTGCTCAGATTGATGCATTTCGAGATAAGGCAAAACAATTACAGACTTTGATTAGTGCGAAAGAGCGCAAGGTCAAAGAATTAGAGGCAATGGTGCGCGCAAAAGAAGAGCGCAACAGCCAGTTGCAGGAAGAACTTGCAAAGAAACAGGCAGAAGCGGATGGTATTGCGGCAGATGTGGAGACACAGGTAGATCGCATGATGCAGACATTGCGTGGCAGTGTGGATGATTTGGAAGAACGTATTCAGCAGCAAGTGGCAGATAACCAGGAAAAGGCAGCTGTGCAGACGCAGGCAGTGAAAGATACTTTAGAAGATATGACGTCTGGTCTGGATGCAATCAAAGGCGAATTATCAGAAAAAGTACATTCTGAGAATGTTTTGCAATACCGCAATATTCAGGATCTTTTAAAAGAGTTGGATAACCGTGAAGAAGCAGCCAAGAAGAGTGAGGAAGAATTTTCCTTAGTGAAGAAACGCATCACAATGGTGACGGTTGTTTCTGTGCTTAATGTGATTGCAGTGGTGACACTTATTCTTGCAACATTTGGCATTATTTAATATCATACATAGTATCAATAGACAGTAGGGCTTCTTTTTAGGAGCCCTTTTTGAAACGAAAAGAAAGGATATGGAGCATGCAGGAAAAGACAGTTTGGGTTGTGGGACATAAGAATCCGGATACCGATTCCATATGTGCAGCCATTGCTTATGCATATCTTAAAAATGCAACAGAAGAAGGAACGGTTTTTGTACCAAAGAGAGCCGGAAATATCAATAATGAAACACGTTATGTGTTGCAACGCTTTGACGTGAAGGAACCGGAGATGATTTCCTATGTGGGAGCGCAAATTAAAGATATTGACTATCGTCATACAGATGGCGTGAGTGGTCATTATTCTCTGAAAAAAGCATGGGAATTGATGCGCAAAATGGATGTTGTAACACTTCCGGTTGTGGATGTAAACAAACGACTAGAAGGGGTGATTGTCAATGGAGATATTGCCTATTCGTATATGGATATCTTGGATAACCGTATTTTAGGGCAAGCCAAGACCCAGTATCGCAATATCATTGAGACGATTCAGGGTACGATGGTGACAGGTAATTATCATGCCCATTTTACAAAAGGAAAAGTTGTGGTCGCTTCCGGTAACCGCGAGACATTGCGCGAAGAAGTGGAAGACGACGATCTTGTGATTATAGGCAATATTAAAGAAAGACAGCTGATTGCAATTGAACAGAATGCCAGCTGCGTGATTGTTTGTGGAAAGACAAAGGTAGATCCGGAAGTGGTAGAAGAGGCAAAGAAAAAAGAATGTGTTTTGATTACTACGAATTACGATAGTTTTACAACAGCGCGTTTGATTCATCAGAGTATGCCAATTCGTCATTTTATGACAAAAGAAAATATCATTACATTTGAACCAGATGACTATGTGGATGATGTAAAAGAAACGATGTCCAAAATTCGTCATCGAGATTTCCCGATTCTGGATGAACAGCGTCGGCTTGTGGGAATGATGTCACGCCGTCATTTGCTGAATATGAAGAAAAAACAGCTGATTCTTGTGGATCACAATGAAAAAACACAGGCTGTAGATGGAATTGATCAGGCAGATATTCTGGAAATTATTGATCACCATCGTCTGGGTAGTCTGGAAACAATCACACCGATTTTCTTCCGAAATCAGCCGCTGGGATGTACGGCGACCATTATTTATCAGATGTATGAAGAAAAGGGAATCGAAATCAATGAACAGATTGCTGGTCTTTTGTGTGCGGCAATTATTTCTGATACGTTAATGTTCCGCTCTCCAACTTGTACAGCAGTAGATAAGGCTGTGGCAGAGAAGTTAGCAGCTATTGCGGGAGTCTGGGTGGACGATTTGGCAACAGCTATGTTCGAGGCTGGGTCAAATTTTAAAGAAAAGACGACAGAAGAGATTTTCTATCAGGATTTCAAGGTTTTTGTATCGGATGATACGACCTTTGGTGTAGCACAGGTGAGTGCAGTCAGCCGCAAGCAGCTAAATTCCATCAAGCCGGAATTGCAGACGTATATGGAAAAGGTATTGGCAGAAAAAGGCTTAAAAATGGTTTTTGTTATGCTTACAGATATCTTTAAGGAAGAAACAGAGCTTATTTATGCCGGAGGTATGGCAAAAGGTGTGGTGGAACAGGCATTCCATGTGACAGAAACAGACGGAGGATTTATGCTTTCAAATGTTGTGTCACGTAAAAAACAATTGATTCCACCGATGATGCAGGCAATGCAGGCATAAAGTCTAGGAATATGAAAGAGGAGAACAGAATGGCAAAACAGAGTTGGAAACCGGGGAATATGGTGTACCCACTGCCAGCCGTTATGGTGTCAGTGCGAGATCGGAAAGGTCAGGATAATATTATTACCGTTGCATGGACAGGTACGATTTGCACGAATCCACCAATGGCATACATATCCGTGCGACCGGAACGTTATTCTTACCAGATGTTGAAAGAATCAAAGGAATTTGTGATCAATCTGACGACAAAGGATTTGGTATGGGCGACAGATTATTGTGGTGTGACATCAGGAAAAGATGTAGATAAATTTGCGAAATGTCATCTCACAAAAGAAGAAGCAGATGAAGTGAATGTGGCTATGATTGCAGAAAGTCCGGTAAATATAGAATGCAAGGTGCGTGATATCTGGGAGCTGGGATCACATCACATGTTCTTAGCAGATGTTGTTGCGGTACATGCAGATGAAGCTTATATGGATGAGACAGGCAGATTTTGTCTGGATCAGGCAGAACCAATCGCCTATTCCCATGGCACTTATTATAGCCTGGGAGAAAAGTTAGGAACTTTTGGATATTCCATTAAGAAAAAATAGTGCATCATAAGGGCGTTCCCGCTATTGCAGGGAGCGTTCTTTTTTTATGTAAAACAAACACCAAGCGCAAACAAGGCAGTCACAGTAATACACTAAAAAATTGGAGTACGATTCGTCGTGTCTTCTGAAGACAGTGCTTTTTTAAGAACTGTCTTTGCACAGCTTCGACTGCCGCCAGAATGTGTCCGCCTGTGGCAGATATGCAGGACAAGCCTCATAAGAGATTCTAGGGACTCGCCTTTTGGCATACATTTTATTTGGTGGCAACCGGCGTAAACGAACATCCATGTGCGGTTACGCCTCTCGGGCACGTCCATGTGCCCTCGTTGCCGGTTGCGAAGCGAGTCCCAAGAATCTCTAATTTGTCTTGTATTTATATCTGCTCGCAGGCGAACATCATTCCAGGCGGTTGTCTAACTTTGCAAAGATTGTTTTGTTATAAAAAAGCACTGCCTTCATCGAGACACAGAATCTTACGACTTTTTTAGTGTGTTTCTGTGGCTGCCTTGTGGGCGTGTAGATTTACCTGCAAATAAAAAAGGCGCCCCTGCAATAGCGGGAACGCCCTTATAATGCTACTGGATGAGTGTGTCCATCAGACTCATATAAACGTCTTCGTGTCGTACTTTCCAGTTGGTGCAAATGGTTTCAGCCTGTTCGCTGGTGGAGGCATGCAAAGATAAATCAAGCATGGTGTGTCCATTTTGCGTAAATTTGCAATGGACGATGTAACCGCCGCCCGTTGCAACATCATAGTTGGCTGTTAACGCATTTTCATTTTTGATTTCAAATTTGTGATGTGTCAGATATTCTACCATATCAGCTTCAATAGCGGAACTGACTTTATCACGCATGAGAGATAACGTTTGCATCCCTTCATCGGTGAGAGCATACATCGTATTATTGTGCGACTGGTTAACAGTCACAAGGTGTGCTTCTTCTAAGTCGCTGATTACCTGTTGAATGGTAAAATAGTCGGTATATTCTTTATCCAGATAAAACTGAACAATCTGTGCATTGCTCAATGGAAAATCCACCTTAGAGAGAAGAAGCAGCACTGAAATTTTGTAGATCATATTAGGCTCGGCCATAAATTTCTCCTTTCTTTTTGTAAAGCCACGGGGACACTCCATGTGGCAAAAGGGACACTCCATATGGCAAAAGGAACGTCCCTGTAGCAATTAAATGTGATCTTTGACGGCTTGTGATACAACTTGTGCAACACGAGGGTCAAATGCTTCTGGTAAGATAAAGTCTTCGCTTAATTGTTCGCTGTCGACGAGATTTGCAAGTGCATTTGCAGCAGCGAGTTTCATTTCTTCGGTAATTTGTGTGGCACGTCCTTCTAACGCACCCTTAAAGATACCAGGGAAAGCAACGACATTGTTTACCTGATTCGGGAAGTCACTGCGTCCGGTACCAACAACTTTTGCTCCGGCTGCTTTTGCGACATCCGGCATGATTTCCGGTGTAGGGTTTGCCATTGCAAAAATGATGGCATCACGATTCATAGAAGAAACCATCTCAGAAGAAACGATATTCGGAGCGGATACACCAACAAAGATATCGGCGCCAACCAAAGCATCTGCTAAGGAACCGGTACGATTTTCTAAATTGGTCACTTCAGTCATTTGTTTTTGCATCCAGTTTAATCCCGGATAATCTTTACCAATGATACCTTCGCGGTCGCACATCATGACATGCTTGAAACCATAGCGGAGCAGTAATTTTGTAATGGCAATTCCGGCAGAACCGGCACCATTGACAACAACGCGACAATCTTCTTTTTCCTTGCCTACAACTTTAAGACCATTGATAATACCTGCGAGAACGACAATGGCAGTTCCATGCTGGTCATCGTGGAAAACAGGAATCTGTAATTCCTTCTTTAAACGTTCCTCAATTTCGAAGCATCTTGGAGCGGAAATATCCTCTAAATTGATGCCGCCAAAGGTAGGTGCTATCGCTTTGACAGCAGCTATGATTTCGTCTGTATCCTGTGTTGATAAACAGATAGGAAAAGCATTGACACCACCAAATTCTTTGAAGAGAACACATTTACCCTCCATAACAGGCATGGCAGCTTCTGGTCCAATATTGCCAAGACCAAGAACGGCACTTCCGTCAGAAACAACAGCAACGGTGTTTGCCTTGAGCGTGTATGTATATGCAGCGTCTTTATCCTCAGCTATGATGCGGCAAGGTGCAGCTACACCTGGCGTATATGCGATGGAAAGATCCTCACGGCTCTTTACCGGTGCTTTGGCACATGTTTCAATTTTTCCATTCCATTGTTTGTGTAAAAAAATGGCTTTTTCATCAATACTCATGATTTTGTCCTATCCTTCCTTTGTGTTTATAATCCAATTGTTTCCCTATTATAGCATATCCATATGAAATCTAAAATAGGGTATTCCCAATTTAAAGCAAATAAGATATACTATAGACAATCGTGATGATCTAGGTCATTTCAGACAAGGTTACCCAATTAGAATGAATAAAATAATGTTAATGATAAATAGGACAAGGAGTAGGGCATGAGAGAAAAATACGAGAGCTTATCTGCTGCTGTATTACGCGAACTTGCAAAATCAAGAGGTATCAAGGGAATTTCTTCAATGAAAAAAAGCCAGTTGGTAGAAGCAATGCTTGCACAGGATGAAGCAGAAGCAACAGAAACTAAAGTGGAAGAGGCTGTGAAAAAAGAAGAACATACGGCGGAACGGACACCGGCGGCACATCGCAATCGCCCAGCTTCGGAAGGAAGGAGAGAACATCGTTCGGGCAATGAGCATCATGACAATACACGTGCAGAAAGAACAGAAAGTACAGCGGATTCTTCCTATGCAGAAGAACCAAAAAGATGCGAAGGCATTCTGGAAGTCATGCAGGATGGATTTGGCTTTATTCGTAGTGACAATTATTTGCCGGGAGATCATGATGTATATGTAGCTCCTGCGCAGATTCGCAGACTGAATCTGAAAACCGGTGATATCCTTGTAGGGAAAACAAAACGTAACAATCCGACCGATAAATTTGGTGCATTGATGCAATTAGATACAGTGAATGGTTTTGCGGTAGAAGAGGCAGCAAAACGCAAGAATTTTGAAGATCTGACACCGATTTTTCCAAATCAGCGTATCCGCTTAGAACAGCCGGGATCTTCTGTTGCTATGCGTATTGTAGACTTGGTTTCGCCAATCGGTAAGGGACAGCGTGGTATGATCGTTTCCCAGCCAAAAGCCGGAAAGACGACACTTTTAAAAGAAATTGCAAAATCGGTGACCACATCATATCCTAATATGCATCTGATCATTCTGCTGATTGATGAACGACCGGAGGAAGTCACAGATATTCGTGAAGCGATTCAGGGAGATAATGTGGAAGTGATTTATTCTACGTTTGATGAGTTGCCGGAACATCACAAGCGTGTTTCAGAGATGGTTATGGAGCGTGCAAAGAGACTGGTTGAGCATAAGAAAGATGTCATGATTCTTATGGATAGTATTACGCGTCTGGCAAGAGCGTATAACCTTACGGTTCCGCCAAGTGGTCGTACATTGTCCGGTGGTCTGGATCCTGCAGCACTGCATATGCCAAAGAAGTTCTTTGGTGCAGCCAGAAATATGCGCGAAGGCGGAAGCCTTACCATTCTTGCAACAGCACTTGTAGACACAGGAAGCAAGATGGACGATGTTGTATTTGAGGAATTTAAGGGAACCGGTAACATGGAAGTGATTCTGGACCGTAAGCTTTCAGAAAAAAGAGTGTTCCCAGCCATTGATATTGCGAAATCAGGCACTCGTCGGGATGATTTGCTTTTGAATAAAGAAGAACAGGAAGCAATGGAAATCATGCGTCGTGGCATGAATGGCATGCGTAAAGATGAAGCAGTAGAAAGTATTTTGAATATGTTTGCGCACACACGCAATAATAAAGAATATATTGCGAAGGTACTGCGCAGCCGTATGTTTTAATCCTTTCGAATTAAGGCTCAAATTAAGTTGAAATATTTTGTTATAACTATTGCATTCTGGGGATGGCTATGCTACAATAATGAAGCTGTTTATCGGGATGTAAATAGTATCGTGTATGTCCTTTTCGGACATAAAACATGCAATACAATAGATTATGTTTTTAGAGAGGTGTAAGTAATGAGACAAGGTATTCATCCAGATTATTATCAGGCTACTGTAACATGTAACTGTGGTAACACTTTTGTAACAGGATCTACAAAGGAAGATATCCACGTAGAAATTTGTTCTAAGTGTCATCCTTTCTACACAGGACAGCAGAAGGCTACAAAGGCTCGTGGACGTATTGACAAGTTCAACAAGAAGTACGGTATTGAGCAGTAAGACACAGTCGATTACAGGGGTCAGATCTTTTTGGGGTCTGACCCTATTTTTTACTGTCATGTATTTGTTTATAATATTGTTATGATATAGAGGTTAATGACTATGAAGTTTTCCGGTATTGGTGGTCAGGCGGTCATGGAAGGTGTCATGATGCGCAACGGAAAAGATTATGCGATTGCGGTTCGTCTCAATGACGGCTCCATTCATGTGGATAAAAAAAAGACAAAAGGACAGGATGGTATCTGGTATCGTATTCCGATTATTCGCGGCATTTGTAATTTTATCAGTTCTTTTGTGCTTGGAATGTCGACACTTATGGATTCTGCAGCATATTTTGAAGAGGAAAATCCAAAAAATCTGACCGAAGAAGAAAAGAAAAAAAAGGAAAAACGTGACAAGGTAGAAATGACAGGAACCGTCATTTTTTCTGTGGTGCTCGCGCTTGTGATTTTTTTACTGATACCATATTATTTTTCACGTATTGTCGGACGATGGGTGGATTCCAAAACGCTGATGGCTTTTCTGGAAGGAGTCTTGCGTATTGTCATTTTTGTTATTTATATTAAGGCGATTTCTTGTATGGAAGATATTCGACGCGTCTTTATGTATCATGGGGCAGAGCACAAATGTATCAATTGTATTGAGCATGGTCTGCCGCTTACGGTAGAAAATGTACGAAAAAGTTCGCGTCAGCACAAACGCTGTGGAACGAGTTTTCTCTTGTTTGTGCTAGTTATTAGTATGGTTGTATTTATGTTTATTCGATTTGATGCGGCATGGATGCAGCTGTTATGCAGATTACTACTGGTTCCGTTGATTGCAGGTGTTTCTTATGAATTTATTCGACTTGCAGGGCGAAGTGAGAATGCAGTGGTACAGATTTTTAGCAAGCCGGGGTTGTGGCTGCAGAATTTGACAACGAGTGAACCGGATGATGCCATGATTGAAGTGGGCATGGCATCGGTGGAAGCCGTTTTTGATTGGAAGACATTCCAGGAAGAAAATAAGGAGTGCTTTCATGAAGTATAGAGAGTTGTTACAGGCAGGTGCAGAACAACTGAAAAAAGCGGCAATTGTAGATGCAGACGTGGATGCAGCCTATTTGTTAGAGTATGTCTGTGGGATAGACCGGACGCATTATCTGTTATGCATGACAGAGACGGTTCCACCACAGATGGTAGCGCGCTATGAGGAAGCAATTGCATTGCGGGCAACACACCAGCCGCTGCAGTACATTACCGGCGAACAGGAATTTATGGGGTTATCGTTTCAGGTAAGCCCGGAGGTGTTGATTCCACGACAGGATACGGAGACGCTTGTGGAACAGACACAACGTGTATTAAAAGATGACGACCGTATTCTTGATATGTGTACGGGGAGCGGCTGTATTTTGATTAGTCTTCTCCATGAAAATAAGACATGTCAGGGCATGGGCGTAGATATTGCAGAAACATCGATTGCTTTGGCGCGTGAAAATGCCAAAAAAAATGATGTCCAGGCAGAATGGCTCGTAAGCGACTTGTTTTCGGACGTTTATGGTGCGTTTGATGTGATTGTATCGAATCCGCCTTATATTGCGACAGCGGTGCTGCAGGAGCTGATGCCGGAGGTGATCGAGCATGAACCAAAACGTGCGTTGGATGGACATGAAGATGGCTTATATTTTTACCGTCAGATCATTGCAGATGCGCCGAGTTATTTAAAACCGGGCGGATGGATTTTATTCGAAATTGGTTATGATCAGGGCGAAAGTGTGCCGGCACTTTTGACAGAAGCCGGTTTTACGGAGATTACCGTCATAAAAGATTATAACGGAAATGATCGCGTGGTACGCGCCAGACTGCATGACTTGTAGCGCTCATTTTTTGATAAGAAAATGTCAGTCGCAGTAGGATGATGGCGATGTAAAAGCGATAGATGTAAATGAGATAGATGAATTAAGATAAAGGAGAAAATCATATGTTTGATAAATTAGATGACCTCATTCTTCGATATGAGGAAGTGATGAACCTGCTGAGTGAACCGGATGTGGCAAACGATACCAATCGTTTCCGTGATCTTATGAAAGAGCAGGCAAATCTTGCACCGATTGTTGAGGCGTATAAAGAATATAAAGCATGCAAAGAAACCGTGGAAGATTCTTTGGCGATGCTGGAAGAAGACTCCGATGAAGATATGCGTGATATGCTGAAAGAAGAACTCTCTACGGCAAGAAAACGTATTGAGGAATTAGAGACACAGTTAAAAATCCTGTTATTGCCAAAAGACCCGAATGATGATAAGAACGTTATCGTGGAAATTCGTGCAGGCGCAGGTGGAGAAGAAGCAGCACTTTTTGCAGCAGAGATGTATCGACTTTACGTTCATTATGTGGAAAGCCGTGGTTGGAAAGTAGAGCTGATGGAAGCGGATGAGACAGGTATTGGCGGTATGAAATCTGTGAACTTTATGGTGAAGGGTGATGGCGCTTATTCTGTATTAAAGTATGAATCTGGTGTGCATCGTGTACAGCGTGTTCCAGAGACAGAATCGCAGGGACGTATTCAGACATCCACCTGTTCTGTAGCCGTGATGCCGGAAGCAGAGGAAGTAGATATCCAGATTGATGAAAAAGACATTCGAATTGACGTTATGAGAGCGTCTGGTAATGGTGGTCAGTGTGTTAACACGACGGATTCTGCGGTACGTTTGACACACTATCCAACCGGTATTGTCATTTACTCACAGACAGAAAAATCACAGTTGCAGAATAAGGCAAAAGCATTTGCTCTTTTACGTACCAAGTTATATGATTTGGAATTGCAAAAGAAGCAGGATGCGGAAGCGGAAGAGAGACGAAGCCAGATTGGTACGGGAGATCGTTCCGAAAAGATTCGTACGTACAACTTCCCGCAAGGACGTGTGACAGATCATAGAATTAATCTGACACTGTACAAGCTGGACAAGATTATGAATGGTGATATTCAGGAAATTATTGATGCATGTATTGCAGCCGACCAGGCAAAGAAGTTAGCAAAAATGAATGATAATGAAGCATAAAGACAAAAGCGCGGGTGAAGCCTGCGCTTTTTCTTAAATATTTCTTAAATTCCAAGGTTTTGGTACACCCATTTCATGAAATTGTGTATAATAAAGTTGACATAATCACAGGTACATAGGAAGGAGCACAGGGATATGTGGAATAACAAAGTATTAAAACAAAAAGCAAAAGAACGTATGAAAGTGAATTATTGGAAAATGGTTTTGGTAGGATTACTGCTTGCGTTGCTTTCCGGGGGGACTGCTTCGGAGTCAGGTGCTAGAAATTCTGTACAGAACACAACACGCAACATTACAAACGAATCACAGTATTATGATGATTACGATGAGGATGCATTCTTTTCCGGAGGATACGATATTGATCCGGACATGATGGTGGATTCACTTGGCTTCTGGGGCCTTTTTGGCGGAATGATGCTTGGTGTAGTGGTAGTTGCCGTTGTCATTGGTATCTGTCTTGTTATTTTTGTGTTTAATCCACTGGAAATCGGAGCCCGTCGCTTCTTCTATCGTAATATAAATGAGAAGGCTGAACTAAAAGAAGTGGGATTTGGATTTGACCGTAATTATCTGGGAAGTGTGAAAACCATGTTCCTGCGCGATTTATATACGGTTTTATGGACGCTGTTATTTATCATCCCGGGAATTGTAAAAGGCTATGAATATCGTATGATACCATATCTTTTGGCAGAAAATCCGGAAATGAGTACAGATGAGGCGTTTGCCATCAGTAAGCGCATGATGTATGGAAATAAAGCAGCTGCATTCTGGTTTGACCTTACCTTTATTGGATGGGAAATTTTAGGCGCAATTACCTTTGGTATCGTCAATATTTTCTGGGTAAATCCATACTACAATCAGTCAGCAGCAATGCTTTATGATGCTATTAAGATTGACGATAATAATCGCCAGTCAGCAAATTGGCAAGCAGGCGATGAGAGCAATACAACATTTTAGAGGATATAGAAAATGTCATTACAGTTTGTGATTGGAAATGCCGGTAGCGGTAAATCCACGTATCTGTATCAACGCGTGATTGAGGAAGCCATTGCACATCCACAAAAAAACTATCTGGTGATTGTTCCGGAACAGTTTACCATGCATACGCAGGAACAGCTGGTTGCAATGCATCCCAAACATGCCATTATGAATATTGATGTGCTGAGCTTTGATCGTATGGCATATCGTATTTTTGATGAGTTGGGAACAGACACCTTAGAAGTCTTAGAAGAGACAGGAAAAAATTTATTACTGCGTAAAGTTGCACAAGAGCAGGAAGCAAAGTTGTATGCTCTTGGCAAAAATATGAAACGACCTGGGTATATTGCCCAGGTCAAGTCTTTAATATCGGAATTTGCGCAGTATAATATCACACCGGATCATTTAGAAGAAATTATGAGCCGCCCGGAGCTGAGTGAAAGTCTGCGATACAAAGGGGCAGATCTTGTGACGATGTATCGTGCATTTCAGGAGAAAATTGCGGGAACTTATATTACCACAGAACAGATTTTGCAAAAGTTTTTGGCAGTTTCTGGAGATTCAAAGATTCTACGTGGAGCAACCATTGTTTTTGATGGATTTACCGGATTTACACCGATCCAGAATCAGGTCATTGAAGAATTGCTCCGTCTTGCTGAAACGATTCTTGTAACAATCACCTGTGATATCCGGGAAACGTTTTTTGGCAGGATTGAGGAACAGGAATTATTTGCCATTAGTAAGAAGACAATGGCGAAACTGGTGGATATGACAAAACGCAGTGGTGTGACGTTAGAAGATCCGATTTTACTTGGGATGCAGGAAAAGAAGCGGTTTGTTGCAGGGGGCCTTTTGGAACATCTGGAACAAAATCTGTTCCGTGCAGGGACAAGCGTTTATAAAAAACAGGAAGCATCTGATGCCATTCGTATAGTCAGCCTGAAAAATCCAAGACAGGAACTTCTATACGCAGCAAGTGAGATTACAAAGGCTGTGCGAACAGAGGACAGACGCTATAGTGATTTTGCGATTGTATGTGCAAATCTGGATACGTATCGTTACAGTGTACCGGCAGTCATGGAACAGTACCATGTGCCGTATTTTTTAGATGTAAAGTCAGAGATTGTTTTCCAGCCAATGATTGAGTTTATCTATGGGCTTTTGATGGTGTTTGAAGAAGATTTCTCTTATGAAAGTGTGATGCGCTTGCTGCGTACAGGTATGAGTGACTTGTTGACCGAAGAAATTGATCAGCTTGAAAATTATATTCTGGCATCCGGCATCCGTGGACATCGGAAATATGAGGAACCGTTTGTTATTTCTCCGCAAGGCTATACACCGGAGATGCTGGTGGAGTTAAATGAGATCCGTGAGCGTTTGGTTGTGCCATTGCAGCAATTTGCAGCTACGGTTTTACAGCGGACACAAGCACAAAATGAGCGTAAAAAGCAGAGCAAGTGGCTGACAAGGACAAGAAAGGTTTCCGTGGAAGCACTTTCTTATGGAATATACGAATATCTTACGCATCATCATATACAGGAGCGTCTGGAGGAAAAAGCAGCTTTTTATGAGGAGGTAGCAGATGCTGTAAAAAGTGGCGAATATCGCCAGATTTATGGCGCCTGTATGGATTTGCTGGATAAGGTTGTCTGTATGTTAGGCACGGAAGAAATGACAGTTACAGAATATCGGGAGATTCTGGCGTCCGGATTTGAATCTATTGCAGTTGGTATGATTCCACCGGCAAAAGATTGCGTTGTGATTGGTGATATGGAAAGAACAAGACTTTCGGATATACGCACAATGTATTTGATTGGTGCAAATGATGGCGCTATTCCAAAGGCACTCGGCAATGGTGGTATTTTGTCACAATTAGACAGGGAAAAACTAATGGAACTTGATGTTGAGGTGGCACCATCCGACAGACAGAAAGCTTTTATGCAGCGTTTTTATCTGTATTTTGTAATGACAAAACCGGCAAGAGAATTGATTGTGACCTATACGCGAGTAGATGGCGAGAGTAAAGCAATACGCAGATCGTATCTGATACAGACATTATTACGCATGTTTCCGGAATTGTCTGTGACGGAGCTGGAAGAGTTACCGGCGCAAAATCGTATTTTGACGGAAGAAACAGCGCAGGATTATTATGTGGATCTGCTGCGTCAGTATGTAGAAGAACAAAAAGTGGATGATGCATTTTTGGCATGTCTTGCGTGGGAAGAAAAAAGAGATGCAAAAGCTTTTGCACAGCTGCGTGATGCAGCATTTTACGAGCATAAAGAAGAAAAATTATCGAAAGCAGCACTGGATGCGGTTTATGGTACGGCAATCACAGAGAGTGTGAGCCGGCTGGAACAATATGCAAGATGTGCGTATGCATATTTTTTGAAGTATGGTCTAGGGCTTATGCCACGCGGGGAGCATGCCTTTGAAGTGGTGGATATGGGGAATCTCTATCATGAAGCGTTAGAAGCATATGCAAAACGTCTGGAAGCAAGAGAGGATGTCAACTGGTATACCGTGGATGAAGAACAGAGCAATGCTATTTTGCGTGAAGCCATTGATGCGACGTATCAGACCATGACGAAAATAGAAATGCTTGATGAGGGGCGTGACCGCTACATTTTATGGCGTATGGAACGTACCTTGCAACAGACCGTTCATACTTTATTGGAACAGGTGCGAAAGGGTTCTTTTGTTCCCCACGCCTTTGAAGTGGATTTTCGCGAAGTGGGAGATCTGGATGCACTGCGATATCAGCTGGATGAAATGCATACAATGCGCCTGCGTGGAAAAATTGACCGTGTGGATCTTTATCGGGATGCACAGAAAGTGTATGTTAAGATTGTGGATTACAAATCAGGGGTAAAAGATATTGATTTTTCCAGATTGTATGATGGACTGCAGGTACAGCTGGTACTGTATATGGATGCGATGGAGGAAAGTCTGAAAAAACAGTATCCAAAGCATTCCGTTGAGCCTGGCGCAATGCTTTATTATCACATTGACCGTCCGGTTTTAGATGCCCAGGATGTACATAAATTAGGAAAAGAAGAGGCTGTATTAAAAGCACTGCAGATGAAGGGTGTTGTAAATGCAGATATGAATGTGATAGAGGCATTACATCATGGCCTGGAAGGATATTCAGATGTCATACCGGTAAATATTACAAAAGACGGTTCTTTGGGAAAAACATCACATGCACTTACAACAGAGGAATTCGCGATTGCTTCTGATTATGTGAGACTTTTGATGCAGCAGACGGGAAAACAGATTATAGATGGAGAAATTGCCTGTAAGCCGTATCGCAAAGGGCAGGAAAATGGCTGTTCGTATTGTGAATACCATGGAATCTGTGGATTTGATACAAGAGTGGATGGTTTTTCTTATCGGAAATTATCAGGGAAAATGAACCGCGAGGAAGTGCTGTCGCGCATGGAAGAAGATCTGGCAAAAACGAAGGCAACAGAGAAAAATAAGCACAAAGAAGGAGAATGAGACTGTGCCACAATGGACGACTGACCAACAGAAGGTTATTGATATCAGAGAACAGAATATGCTTGTTTCCGCTGCGGCAGGATCCGGAAAGACGGCAGTATTGGTAGAGCGTATCATTCAAAGGGTGCTGGATGAGGAGCATCCGATCGAAATCGATCGTATTGTGGTAGTGACGTTTACCAAAGCAGCGGCAGCAGAAATGCGGGAACGTATTCTTGCAGCGATTCAGGATAAACTGGCAGAACAACCGGACAATGCGTATTTGATGCGTCAGGCAACGCTTGTACACAATGCGCAGATTACAACCATTGACAGTTTTTGCAATTATATTGTCCGAAATCATTTTCATGAAATTGATTTAGAGCCGGATTACCGTATTGGAGATGAAGGAGAAATGAAACTCATACGCAAAACGGTGATGGATGCGATGATGCAAAGGCAGTATGAAGATGCAGAGTCAGTTGGAGAAGATGCGTTTTTCTATACTTTTTTAAATGCCTATGCCAAGGGAAATTCGGATCAGGCAGTGACCGATATGATACTACGTCTTTATGATAAAGCCCAGAGTTATCCATGGCCGGCAGAATGGCTGCAATCGGTTGCAGATGCGTATGTGGTTTCTTCGGTAGAAGAATTGAAAAACAGTGTATGGTTTCGGTTTTTGATTGGCCGTTTAAGAGAAGAACTGGAAGAAGCTGTGGCAAAGTCAAAGCAGCTTTTGCAGTGGTGCATGATGCCGGAAGGCCCTTCATTTTATGCAGCTGGCTTAGAGCAGGATATCGTCTCATATGAGGATATTCTGGCATTCTCGGAACCGACTCGTTTTTATGAAGCATTTTGCTCCTTAAAATATGGTGCCATTGGACGAAAACCTAGAAACTTTGATGGGGACGAAGCGTGGATGAATCGTGTGAAAGATGGCCGCGATAGCATCAAAAAAAAGATGGACAAGACAAAGAATGCATACGGTGCGTACACATTGGAAGAGATTGTGACGCAGATGGAACAGGTGCGTCCATTTGTGGAGGAACTGGTGCGCCTGACGCTTTGTTTTACAACGATGTTTGCTGAAAATAAGCGAAGCAGGAATGTTTTAGACTTTAATGATGTGGAACATTTTGCACTGTCTATTTTAAAAGATGAAAAGACAAAACAAGCGACAGCTACCGCCAGAGAATTCCAGGATTATTTCCAGGAAATCATGATTGATGAGTATCAGGACAGCAATTATATTCAGGAAGAAATTTTAAGCAGTGTTTCCAAAGAGGAACAAGGCGCACACAATATGTTTATGGTGGGAGATGTCAAGCAGAGTATTTATAGCTTCCGACAGGCATGCCCAGAGATTTTTATGGACAAATACGAACGGTTTCATGGAAAGGAAGAGGGAAGTATTGCTATTGATTTACATCAGAATTTCCGAAGCCGCGAAGAAGTCTTATCCTTTACCAATGATGTATTTTACCAGTTGATGCATAAAGACATTGGTAATGTGGAATACGATGATTTGGCAGCACTTTATCCGGGGGCTTCCTATTATCCAAAGGCAGATACCGATACATTCCGGACAGAAATTCTCATTGCCAGCCGGAATCAGGAGGAGATGGAGGAAGCAGGAATCGAAGATAACATTTCCTTTGAAGCAAAGATGATTGCAGATAAAATACATCGTATGCAAGGGCATCAGCTTGTTACTGATAAGAAGACAGGAGAACTCCGTCCGATGCGTTATCGTGATGTTGTTATTTTGCTTCGTAGTCCGGGAGCAATGGCGGAAGATATGATTGCCGTACTCGAGGAAAACGGAATTCCTGCTTTTACAGAAAACAAGACAGGATATTACGATGCGATGGAGGTGCAGACGGTTTTAAATCTTTTGCGTATTATCGATAATCCAAGACAGGATATCCCTTTTGCAGCAGTGCTTCATTCTGCCATGTTTGCATTTTCAAGTGATGAGATTGCAAAAATTCGTATGACGGAAAAAAAGAGCTGTCTGCTAGAGGCGATGGAAGCTTACCGGGAAGCCCATCCGATGGAGCAAAAAGTAGGAGATTTTCTGGATTTTTTGGCGGAAATGCGTGCACTGGTGGCGGATACACCGATTCATGCGTTTATGGAAATGCTTTTGCAAAAGACGGGATATCTGACGTATGTTACAGCTATGCCACGTGGGGAAAGCAGACGTGCGAACTTAGAGAAATTAATCGATCAGGCCGTTATGTATGAGAATACCAGTTATAAAGGGCTGTTTCAGTTCATAAACTATATTGGACAGTTACAAAAATACGAGGTGAATGAGGGCGAAGCGCAATTAATCAGTGATCATGACGATGCAGTGGCAATTATGAGTATTCATAAGAGCAAGGGGTTGGAATTTCCGATTGTCTTTGTTTCCGGTATGGGGAAACAATTTAATACACAGGATCAAAAAGGTCAAATGCTTTTGCATAAAGATATGGGAGTAGGTCTGGATCTGGTGGATTACGATGCCCAGACAAAGACAGTGCCTCTTTATAAACAAGTGGTGGCACGTGCGTTACACAGTGATGCCTGCGGAGAAGAGATGCGTGTCCTTTATGTGGCATTGACAAGGGCAAAGGAAAAGCTGATTTTAACAGCAACGCTGAACAAGGCAGAAGAAACGCTGGACAAATGGCAGGAAAATCGAGGTGCGCTTACCTTTTCCGAGAGGGAGGAAGCGCAGGGATATCTGGAATGGATCATACGTGCCACGGCGGCAAAAAGAGAGCAATATCCGATTACAGTTGTGAAAGCTGAGGAAGTGATATTAGAAGAGGTTGCCGGGTTGATCGAAAAGCAGCAGAAGAAGGAAGCACTGCCTCTTTTGGCAGGACAGGCCAAAGCATCCTGGGTGGAAGCATTAGACGCACAGATGCAATATGTGTATCCGTATGAACAAAATGGCGCATACAAGAATAAATACTCCGTATCTGAAATCAAACACCGACAGATGGAAAAAGCATTTGCAGATGATTTCAGCGAGCGCCCGGATTTCTTGCAGGAAAAAGCGGAGCCGATTGTCCCATCATTTATTACAAAAACAGAGAAGGACGAAGTTTCGCGTGGGGCATTAAGAGGAACCGCAATGCACCGTTTCTTAGAATGTTTTGATTTTTCCAATTACGATAGTAAAAAAAATATGTATGAGCAGTTAGAGGCTATGTGTCAGTCAGGGCGGTTGCGGGAAGAACAGCGGGAACTGTTGCAGATGGATCGCATACACCGCTTTTTAGAGAGCAAACTTGCGAAACGTATGAAGATGGCTGCCAAGAAAAACCAGCTATATGTGGAAAAGCCGTTTGTGATGAGTGTAACTCCAAAAGAGTTGTTTTTGGAGGAGAACGACAGCGAAGATACTGTTTTAGTCCAGGGAATCGTAGATGTGTTTTTTGTCGAGGAAGACGGTATTGTGCTTTTAGATTATAAGACCGATCGCGTGAAAGAAGCAGAGGAATTAACGAAGCGCTATCAGGCGCAGCTGCAGCTGTATGCCAAGGCCTTACAACGCACAATGGACTTGCCGGTAAAAGAAATATGGATCTATTCTTTTTATCTTGAGAAAATGATTGCATTGTGAGAGGGAAGTATTTATACTATACTTTGATTGTGATAGGACATAGAAACTGTGTCACAGGAAGAAGAATATGTTAATAGGAGGTTTTTTGAAATGAGCAGTTATGAATACGATGATGCTTGTATTCAGGCATTTCTTGAACAACAGTTGAAATTATTCCCTGAAGAAGTGGCAAATACACCGGAAGAAGCAGAGGCCTTTCTTGAGGACTGTATGGCGATGGTTTGCGATGACAAAGCGGAAGTGATCGAATATTTAGAAGATGAGATGGATATTGTAGGCATGGACGAGGAAGAGATTCTCGAGGCAGAAGAAGTGTTTGCCATTGGCGATGGACGATATCTTGTAGTAGAAGGATAGCGATATGAAACACAATAGGAATAAAATATCGGCATTATTGCTGCTTCTTTGCATGAGCATTGCTCTTTTATGCAGTGGATGTTCTATTGGAAACCGACAGGTTTATTTTGCATCAAAAAGTGGTAGACATACGGTATTTAAGATCGGTGAGATGGCATGTAGCAGAGAAGAGGCAAAAGTCTATCTTGCAAACTACAAGAATCTATATGGAAAGATTTATGATACAGATCTTTGGTCAGGGGATTATGATACCAAGACGATGGAAGAAAGTATCAAGGATGCTGTGCTGAGTCATTTGACAAAAGTGTATTCTTTGAATTTGTATGCCAAGACAAAAGAGATTACGCTTACCGAGGAAGAATATAGTAAGGTTTCAGATGCCGCTGAGGTGTATTACAAGTCTTTGAATCGTGCGGAACGAAAATATACAGGGGCTTCGAGAAAAGATATTGAAAAAATGTATGAACATTATGCGCTGGCAGAAAAAGTTTACCAGCAATTGATGAGTGGCGTAGATGAAAATGTCAGCGAGGATGAAGCACGTATTATGGAAGCAAATGTTATTTATGTAACAGATGCATCGTTAGCAAAAGACATTGCAGCACAGCTGAAAAACGGAGCATCGTTTGACCGTCTGGCAAGTACCTATAGTGAAGCAGATACCATTCATGTGACATTTGGACGAAACACATATGATACTGCAGTAGAAGATGTTGTTTTTCAATTGGATAATGATGAAATTTCGGACATGATTGAAGCAAAAGATGGTTATTATTTCTTTGAATGTGTGAATAAATACAACGAAGAATTATCAGAGCAGAACAAGGCAACCATCGTTAGCCAACGACAGGAAAAAGCAATGGAAGATGTTACCTCTGCCATTGAGACAGAGTATTATTCTGATTTCAACCAGAAACTGTGGGATAAAATCACGATTGATCAGAACGAAAAAATTACGACGAATTCCTTTTTTACGACATTAGATGGTAAAATTGTCTTTTAATTGGATATTTTTAGAATAATGTGTATAATAATGATTGTAACTAATGTAAGAGTTATATCGAGGAAAAGGAGTGTTTGTTATGGCAGATACGAAAAAAGTTGATGTTAAGAAGATGGCAGAGGAAGCAAAAAAGGCCACCGAAACAGTAAAGGTTGCAGCTGGTAAGGCAGCATCATCGGTAAAGGCAACTGCAGAAAAGGCAGCTACTGAGACAAAGAAGCAGGCAGAGGTAGTAGCCGAAGAGACAAAGAATGCTACAGCAGCAGCGAAAAAGACAGTCAAAAAAGCTACAACAAAAAAGCCGGCAAAGAAAAAAGTAGAAATGACCCAGTCTGCGGTATTACAGTTTGGCGGAGAAGATTTCAAAATTGATGAAATCATTGCCAATGCGCAGGCAGCATTTAAGGCTGAAAATAAGAGAAAGACAATTACTGACATCAAGGTTTACATCAAGCCGGAAGAAAGAGCAGCATATTATGTAGTGACTTCCGGAGACAGCGAATATGCTGGTAGAATCGACTTATAATTCATACGGACATCTTTGGAATACAGAAGGACTGATACACGAATATCTCGTGCACAGTCCTTTTTTTATGTGCTTATGCATTTGTAATGGCTTTTACTCCGTTTTCAAAGAAATCGGCAAGTGTCTCGATGTCATCTTTTTCAATCGGGGAAGTGGCACTCGTTTTGTGCAAAGCAATAATGCCATTGATGGTAAAAATCAGAAGAGTGTCGACCATATGATAACGCTCCGGGTGTAACCCATGTTCGATGGCTTTATTTTGCATAGCTTGTGACAGTTGTTCACTAAATGCCCGGTTATTGTTGCTAAAGGGTTGAATACTTTCGCTTTTACAAATGGAGAGCGCATCGTACATTTCTAAAAAGAATAATCGGGGATCCTCAAAGAGTTTGGATAGGTAGTGCATATTAGACACCACCGCTTCGATAGCGTCATTGCGCAGTACATCCATCAAATCATAAATATCATGGTAATGTGCGTAAAAAGTAGATTTGTTAATTTGTGCTTCTTTTACAATATCGGTAACCGTTACCTTTTCAATCGGTTTTTGGGATGCCATGGTAAGAAAAGCATCTGTAATTGCCTTTTTTGTTTTTTTTATACGAATATCCATAATCGTTCTGTTCCTTTTTTATATAGGCTGGCTGGTAACTTTGCTTTATCGGCAAATCATGAATATCCAACGGATTTTAGGTAAAAAGTTGGTTAACCAACCTTTCTCTAGAGATTTGCTGATTGCTAGGTTTTGTAGCTGCCTTTATAATAGCAACTGTAGGTTGGAAATGCAACTAGTAGTTGGAAAACAAACGAAAGGTATAAAAAGGAGAAGACATGAAGAATGAAGAAATGATGAAAAGTGGCTCTGTATGGAAGGCAATTGCCAGCATGGCGATTCCATCTGCTGTCATTATGATTTTGATGATTTTTTACAATATCGCGGATATGTTTTTTATAGCCAGACTGGGAGATAATGCACAGGTTGCAGCAGTATCCGTCGTATCACCTGTATTTTCTATGGTATCTGCCATTGCTATGATGCTGGGGAACGGAGGCTGTACGATGATTGCGAAAGCTTTTGGCGCCGGGGAAAAAGAGAAAGCAAAGACCTATTCGAGCCTTTGTATCTGGACAGCTATTGTTTTAGCCATTGTCTTTATTACATTGGTTCTTATATTTGTCAATCCGTTACTAGTGTTTCTTGGTGCAAAAGGAGATGTCTTTACCTATGCAAAAAGATATATGGTACCGATTGTTCTGGGATCGCCGTTTATGATGGTATCTACATCAGTAGCACTTTTGCTTCGTGCAGAAGGCTCTGTCATGGAAGGCTTTGTTGGAAATTTAATTGGAACAATTGTAAATTTAATTTTAGACCCGGTTTTTATACTGGGACTGCATATGGGCGTACAGGGAGCAGCTATCGCTTCTGTTTTTGGTAATGTTCTTGCAGTATTTTATTATGTCTATGTGATTCGAAAGAAGTCACAGACTATGTCATTTTCACTTGTTTACGCATCGAAGGATGTGCCTGCCATTGGACATATTTTGCTTTTGGGACTGCCAAATGCAATTGCAAGTATTTTATCCGGATTTGCGTCAACATTCAGCAATCAGATTTTGAGCACCTATGGAACCGCTGCACTTGCATCTATGGCAGCAGCAGGCAAGTGTACCATGATTACGACAACACTGGTCATGGCGGTTGGTATGGGATGTCAGGCGCTTATTTCCTATAATTATGGTGCACGCAATATACCGCGATTGAAGGAAGTGGTACGTAAATTATCTATCGTCGTATTTGGAATCAGTATGGTTACGGGAACCTTGTGTATGATTTTTAGAAAAGTGATTATGGCACAGTTTTTAACAACCGATGTCTTGGAATTGGGGATACATATGGTGACGATACTTCTTTTGACAATGCCGATTATTGGTATCGTGTATGTAGTATCCGGATATTTTCAGGCAATTGACCGCCCGATGGAGTCGTTGATCGTGTCAATTCTGCGCCAGGGATTGGTGCTGATACCGGCGCTATATATCTGTAATCATTTTGCCGGATTAGACGGCGTGGTATGGGCTTATGTCATTGCAGATGTGGTAGCTGCGGTTGTAGCTGCCATCGTCTATATCGCGCGCGGTAAAGTGGTCGCGGAAATATCACCATTATAAAAAGAATAATTTGTCATATTGTGTTGCGAAAGAAATTACATCAGCGTATACTTTTTTCATAAAATAATATCTGGGGGTAAATGACGATGTATCAGGCAAATGAATCACGATATGACACTATGAAGTATCCACGCTGTGGCAACAGTGGTCTGCTGTTGCCGGAGGTTTCGTTGGGGTTCTGGCATAATTTTGGCGATACCGGTGTCTATGACAATATGCGGCAAATGGTTTTTACGGCATTTGATCATGGTATCACACATTTTGATCTGGCAAATAATTATGGACCGGCATATGGGAGCGCAGAAGCAAATCTTGGTAAACTATTAAAAGAAAATTTCACGGCATATCGCGATGAATTGATCATCAGCACAAAAGCCGGATATGATATGTGGAAAGGTCCGTATGGTAATTGGGGAAGCCGCAAATATCTTTTGGCTAGTCTGGATCAGAGCTTAGAGAGGCTTGGACTGGAATACGTTGATATTTTTTACCATCACCGTATGGATCCAGATACACCATTGGAAGAAACCATGGGTGCGTTGGATCAGGCGGTAAAAAGCGGGAAAGCACTTTATGCAGGCATTTCTAATTATGATGGAAAGACCATGAAGTGTGCCGCAGCAATCCTTAGGGAACTGCATTGTCCGTTTGTGATCAACCAGAACCGGTATTCTATTTTCGACCGTACCATTGAAAAAAATGGATTAAAACAGGCAGCGGTGGAAGAGAAAAAGGGCATCATTGCATTCAGCCCACTGGCACAGGGAATGCTGACTGACCGGTATTTGCACGGAATTCCAAAGGATAGCCGTATGCTTACGGATGGTCGTTTCCTGAAAAAGGAGCAATTGACGGAAACGAAGCTGCAGCAGATGCAGGCATTAAATATGATTGCAGAACAGCGCGGTGAAAGTCTGGCACAGATGGCACTTAAGTGGGTGTTAAAAGATGATGTTGTGACAAGTGTACTGATTGGAGCCTCAAAGCCGGAACAGATTCTAGATAATATTAAAGTAATAGACAGCGCTGATTTTTCAGAAGAAGAACTACAAAAAATTGATGAAATTGTAAATCTATAGGAAAACAGTAATTTGTTAGCACTCATTTTGAATGAGTGCTAATTTTTTATTGACTTTTGCATTTCGCTGTCTTATTATATTCTCTAGAACGTAACTGGTGGAGACATCAGCGCTATTTTATAGAATAAAGGAGTGACAGAAATGGAAAACAAACGCGGAAGTTTATCAATTACAAGTGAAAATATTTTTCCTGTTATTAAGAAGTGGTTATATTCAGATCATGATATTTTTTACAGAGAGCTGATTTCAAATGGCTGTGACGCCATTACTAAATTGAAGAAGCTGGATATGATGGGAGAATATGAGCTCCCTGCTGACTATAAGGCTAAGATTCAGGTGATTGTCAGCCCGGAAGACAAGACACTTACGTTTATTGATAATGGTCTTGGAATGACGGCTGAGGAAGTGGAAGAATACATCAATCAGATTGCTTTTTCTGGTGCTACAGATTTCTTAGAGAAATATAAGGATAAGGCAAGTGAAGAGCAGATCATCGGTCACTTTGGTCTTGGATTTTACTCTGCATTTATGGTTGCGGACGAAGTACATATTGACACATTGTCTTATAAAAAAGATGCAAAGCCAGTACATTGGGAATGTGATGGTGGTACAGAATTTGCTATGGGCGATGGAGATAAGACGGATGTCGGCACCAAAATCACACTGTTTTTGAATGAAGATTGCCTGGAATTTGCCAATGAATACCGCGCAAGAGAAGTGATTGAAAAGTACTGTTCTTTCATGCCAACAGAGATTTATCTTTCTAAGAAGGATGCTCCGGAAGAGTATGAGACGATTGCTGTAGCAGACAAGCGCGATACGGATACCGTTATTGAAGAAATCCATACCGATGCAAAGATGGAAGAACAGGAAAAAGAAGATGGAACAAAAGAAATGGTGAAAGTAGAACCAGCCAAGGATGAGCTTAAGATTGTGAAGCGTCCAGTTCCATTAAATGACATCCATCCACTTTGGACAAAGAATCCAAGTGAATGTAGTGATGATGATTACATTGCATTTTATCGTAAAGTATTTATGGATTACAAAGAGCCATTGTTCTGGATTCATTTGAACATGGATTATCCATTCAACTTGAAAGGTATTTTGTACTTCCCTAAGATTAATACAGAATATGATTCTATTGAAGGAACTATCAAGTTATATAACAATCAGGTATTTATTGCAGATAATATTAAGGAAGTGATTCCAGAATTCTTAATGCTCTTAAAGGGTGTAATCGATTGTCCAGATCTTCCACTGAATGTATCTCGTTCTGCTTTGCAAAATGATGGTTTTGTAACAAAGATTTCTGAGTACATTACAAAGAAAGTGGCAGACAAGCTCATTGGTATGTGCAAGACAGATAAAGAAAGCTATGAGAAATATTGGGATGATATCAGCCCATTCATCAAGTTTGGCTGCTTAAAGGACAACAAGTTCTGTGATAAGATGAATGACTATATCTTATTTAAAGACATTGATGGTAAGTACACAACACTTCCAGAACTTCTTGTGGCAGAAGAAAAGGCAACCGATGAAAATGGTGAGACTGTTGATGTAGAAGAAGTAAAGGATGATGCAGCAGAAGATGGTGATACAGAAGATAAGAGAAAGACTATTTTCTATGTGACAGACATGCAGCAGCAGAGCCAGTACATCAATCTGTTCCGCGAGCAGGGTATGAATGCAGTCATCTTAGATCATACGATTGATAATTCCTTCATCACACAGTTAGAGCAGCGTAATCAGAATTACAAGTTCTTACGTATTGATGCGGATCTGACAGAGAATCTTGTGGAAGAGACTTCTGAAGAAGATCTCAAAGCTGCACAGGATGCACTTTCAGCACTATTTAAGAAAGCCTGCGGCAAGGATAATCTGACAGTCAAAGTTGAAAAATTCAAGAATAAAGATATTTCATCTATGCTTACAGTTTCGGAAGAGAGCAGACGTATGCAGGAAATGATGAAGATGTACAACATGTATGGTATGGATCCATCTATGTTTGGCGGTGATGAAACACTTGTACTTAATGTGGATAATGATCTTGTAAAATATATGTTTGAGCATGCAGATGGTGAAAATGTAGAATTGTTTGCACAGCAATTATACGATCTGGCATGTCTTGCAAATAAGCCACTTGCACCGGAAGCAATGACAGCATTTGTTGCTCGCAGCAATAAAATCATGATGCTTTTAGCACAGGAATAATATAGAATCGCATATGCGTTTTATGAGTCTGTAAAAGTTTACAAAAGACCTCTTATGGTATATTATTAACCGTAAGAGGCTTTTTGTGTATTAGGGGGAAAGGGATATGCATTTTGACAAGCAGACGAAAATGGCATCTGATTTTATCATGAACCAATTTCAAAATGGGCTGATGATTTTACATCGTGTGCAAGACAATATATATGAGACCAGTTTTTTTAATGATGCATTGGCAAATATGCTTGGATATGAGAAGGAAGAGATGGAACAGCTGCTGGCAGAGAGTGGACTGAATATCGTCTATCAGGCGGATCGTCTGATGGCATATCATGCCATCTGTGACGAACGTGAGGAGACAACATTTGATGTGACATATCGCCTCTTAACAAAAGAACAAAAAGCATTGTGGGTTTTAGTCCAGTATAATGTGACCCAAAAAGAGGATGGCGATACGTATGTTTTTGTATCAATGACAAATATCCAGACCTATATTGAAGCAAGAAACAGGGTGGGGATGTCGGAGAGCGGATGGGAGGAGATTGTTAATTCCATGCCGACGGGGTTACTTATTTTTTCCATCCAGGATGGAAAGACATCCGTGCTTGCAGTAAATGATCGGATGGTTGATTTTTCCAATGCAATAGGTAAAGAACTGGATGGCAGGAAGCGTAACTGGGAAAAAGAAGAATTGATGCTTCTATTCCAGCAGGATCTTTATGTATTTTGTGAGAATAAGGACAAGCATTTACTGGCACAGATGATAGAGGAAAGCAAGATACAGAAAACAGCAAGTTGTACATTTCGCATGCGGGGGTCTGTTGATATTAGAGAAATCTGGGTTTATTGCGCCTGCTGTTCGAAACAGATGGAAGATGGCTCAAGAACGTATTATGTTTCATTTCAGGATGTAACGAAAGATGAAATTCGAAAAAGAGAATTACAGGAAAGTCACAAAATTCTTTTGGATATGAGTATGTATGACCCGCTCACAGGGGTGAAGAGCAGAAATGCATATAATGCATATATTGAGGAATGTAAGAAACACCGAATTTTTGATGTGGGCATGGCATTTGCAGATATCAATGGACTCAAAAATATCAATGATACCATGGGACATTTACAAGGAGATCAGTTGATTGCATCCTTTGCTGAGATTTTAAAGGATGAATTTGACCGGGATTCTGTCTTCCGCATCAGTGGAGATGAATTTGTTGTAATCGTTCCGAAAATTGATCGAGATTTATTTTTTGAAAAAATTAGACATGTATCCGATATGGTGCATATGAGAGAGAATATGGCAAGCATTGGTTATATCTGGAAAGACAATGTATCGGATATCCGGCGTCGCGCAAACCAGGCAGAACAGCTGATGTATTTAGAGAAAAAGCGTTATTATGAGGAGAGTCGGACACTTGTTTCAAAACATCGTTCAAAGATGCTTGGAACGCTGCTTCAGGATTTGGATGATGGGCGTTATGAGATGTATCTGCAGCCGAAAGCGTATATAGATAATCAGCGCGTGGTGGCTGCGGAAGCACTGGTGCGAAAACGTGGACCACAAGGCGAAATTGTAGCACCATATGAGTTTGTGCCGCAGCTCGAAGAACAAAAACTGATTTCGTTTATTGATTTCTTTATGCTGGAGCAGACATGTGGATTTTTACAATATGTACAAAACCACAAGAAATTGGATTTTCGCGTATCTGTGAATATGTCACGCGTGACATTGGCAGAGAAAAATTTTGCAGAGCGCGTTGCAGAAATCAGTAGTAAATATCAGTTTGAACATGCATATCTGGAATTTGAAATCACAGAGTCAAATGAGACAATGGATAATATGCGTATGGAGGAAGATGTAAGAAGCCTGAAAGAAATGGGTTTTTGCGTATCTTTGGATGATGTAGGGACGGAATATTCTTCCTTCCCGATGCTTACTTTAGAGGGACTGGATACGGTAAAATTAGACCGATCTTTTATCCTTAGAATGAAACAGCCAAAGGTAAACAAGTTGATTAGTTATGTCATTGATATGTGTCACGCGATGGGACTGAAGGTAATCGCGGAGGGAGTAGAGACAGATCAGGAACGACTAGCCCTTATGTATAAAAACTGTGATATGTATCAGGGATATTTGTTGTCGAAACCAATACCTGCAAAAGAATTTTATGAGAAATATATAAAAGAATAAAAGAATGGCCGCAAGGATGCTGAGGCTTCATACCTCACGCATGCCTGCGGCTGTTTTTTTATTTTTTAAGATTTTTGTGTGCTGTAGAAAGCATAAGTTTAATACGGTTGAGCTGATTTACCTCTGATGCACCCGGATCATAATCGATGGCAACAATGTTTGCCTTTGGGTATTCGTGACGCAATTCTTTGATCACACCTTTTCCTACGATGTGGTTTGGCAGGCAGGCAAATGGCTGCGCGCAGATGATATTTGGAACACCTTGATGCATCAGCTCTAGCATCTCACCTGTTAAGAACCAGCCTTCCCCTGTCTGGTTACCGATGGAAACAATGGATGCTGCATTCTTGGCGGTATCTTCAATATAACAGGTTGGCTCAAAATGCTTACTTTTTGCCAACTCATCTCTGGCATCTTTTCGCATCCATTCAAAGAAACGGATGAGCATTTTATTCATGCGTGCTGTCTTTTTGGATTCGCCTAAATACTCTGCTTTGTAGACCTGATTGTAGCAGCAGTAGAGCAGGAAATCTGTTAAGTCCGGAACAACAGCTTCGGCGCCTTCTGCTTCAAGCAGTGCGACGACGTCATTGTTGGCTGCCGGATGGTACTTTACAAGAATTTCGCCGACAACACCAACACGTGGTTTCTTTTCATCGGAGATTGGTAACTGGTCAAAATCACGTATGATTTCACGACACATTTGTCTGTATTTGCGATGTGATAAAAAGCCATCCTGTGTTACAAAGGAAATGACACGTTTTTTCCACTTTTCATGCAAAGCATTCGCAGAGCCCGGTTCTATTTCATAAGGTCGCATACGATAAAGACAGCGCATGAAAATATCACCAAATGCAAGGGCATAGAGACCATGCTGGATCAAAGCCGGTGTGATTTTAAAGCCCGGATTCTTTTCGAGTCCGACCATGTTGATGGATATAACCGGCACATCCGGATAACCGGCTTTTGCAAGCGCACGGCGAATAAAAGCAATATAATTTGTTGCACGGCAGCCACCACCGGTCTGTGATATCAGAACAGCTGTCTTAGTCATATCATATTCACCGGAAGCAATAGCAGCCATGATCTGTCCGACAACAATCAAAGATGGATAGCAGGCATCGTTATTGACATATTTTAGACCAACATCAACGCATTCCCTTGCTGAAATCTTAGGTATGGATAAATGGTAGCCTGCAGCAACAAATGCCGGTTCCAAAAGCTCAAAATGGATTGGTGACATTTGTGGGCAAATAATCGTGTAATCTTTGCGCATCTCTTCGGTAAAGATAATGCGTTCAAAGTTTGCCGGTTTTATGGTGCGCATTTCATGTTTCTTTTCTCTGACGCGGATGGCAGAGAGAAGAGAGCGAATGCGGATGCGGGCAGCTCCTAAGTTATTTACCTCATCAATCTTGAGACAGGTATAGATTTTTCCGGAGCCAGTTAAGATGTCACTGACCATATCCGTTGTTACAGCATCGACACCACAACCAAAGGAGTTGAGCTGGATCATATCCAGGTCATCTCTCGTCTTTACAAAGTTTGCGGCAGCATAGAGTCTGGAATGATACATCCACTGATCCATAACAAGGAGCGGTCGCTCTAAATTGCCCAAATGGGAGACGGAGTCTTCTGTTAGGACACAAATACCGTACGAATTGATGAGCTCCGGTATACCATGGTTAATTTCAGGATCTACATGGTATGGACGACCGGCAAGAACAATGCCTCGTCTTCCTGTCTCTTCCATGTATTTTAATACTTCTTCACCTTTTTGCATCATCTCAAGGCGTGTCACTTCCTGTTCTTTCCAGGCATCGGTTACTGCTTCGCGTACTTCGGATTCCGGAATATCAAATTCGTCTTTGAAACATTTTACCAGTGTCAGGCTTGCTTTTTCTTCACTTCCGAAAGACATGAATGGATTGATAAAGCGTACCTGACCGGAAGTGATTTCGTCGACGTTATTCTTAATATTTTCAGAATAAGAAGTGACAATCGGGCAGTTGTAATGATTTCCAGCATCCGGGAATTCATTTCTTTCATAGAAGAGTGCCGGATAGAAGATGAAATCGACGTTACCTTTGTCAATCAGCCACTGAATGTGTCCGTGCGCTAGTTTGGCTGGATAGCACTCAGATTCACTTGGAATCGATTCGATACCCATCTCATAAATCTTACGGGAAGAAGATGGTGAAAGAACAACGGAGAATCCAAGCTTTTTAAAGAAGGTAGCCCAGAAGGGGTAGTTCTCATACATATTTAAAACTCTTGGAAGACCGACCGTTCCACGTGTGGCTTCTTCTCTTTTGAGTGGTTCATAAGCAAAAATACGTTTATTTTTATATTCAAATAGATTCGGGATGTTTTCTTTGTTCTTTTCTTTTCCAAGTCCTTTTTCACAACGGTTACCGGTAATATAATTACGGTTTCCTGAAAAACGGTTAATGGTAAGCAGACAGTGGTTGGTACATCCCTGGCAACGTGTCAGCTTGGTAGAATAAGTCAGGTCATTGATCTGGTCAATGGTTAACATGGTGGTCTGATAGCCTTCTTCATGGCGCTCTCTGGCAATCAAAGCACAACCAAAGGCACCCATGATACCGGCAATATCCGGTCGGACTGCTTCACAGCCAGAAATACGTTCAAAGCTGCGAAGAACGGCATCATTATAGAACGTACCACCTTGTACGACAACATGTTCTCCGAGTTCTTTTGGATCGGATAATTTGATTACTTTAAACAGTGCATTTTTTATGACAGAATAAGCCAGACCAGCAGAAATATCTGCAACGGTAGCACCTTCTTTTTGAGCCTGTTTTACCTTGGAATTCATAAATACGGTACAACGTGTTCCAAGATCAATTGGATTTTGGGCAAACAGAGCCTCTTTGGCAAAATCAGAAACGCTAAAGTTTAATGATTTTGCAAATGTTTCAATAAAGGAACCGCAGCCGGAAGAACATGCTTCATTCAGCTGTACACTGTCCACCGTCTGGTTCTTGATTTTAATGCATTTCATATCCTGACCGCCGATGTCAAGAATACAGTCTACTTTCGGGTTAAAGAACGCAGCAGCATAGTAATGGGCAACGGTTTCCACTTCGCCTTCATCGAGCATGAGGGCGGATTTTAAAAGTGCTTCGCCATAACCGGTTGAGCAGGAGTGTACAATATGTGCATCTTCTGGCAGTTTGCTGTAAATATCCTGAATGGCACCAATAGCAGTAGCCAGTGGGCTGCCATTGTTATTGCTGTAAAAGGAGTAGAGCAGGGAACCATCCTCGTCAACTAAGGCAATTTTTGTTGTTGTAGAACCTGCGTCGATACCAAGGTAGCAATTGCCGTGATAGGTGCTGAGATCAGCGGTGCTTACATGGTTGTTGCCATGACGTTTGATAAAGGCATCATATTCTTCTTCCGATGCAAAGAGTGGCTCCATACGGGCTACTTCAAATTCCATATGAATATTGGACGATAACTTTGCCATAATATCTGTGATTGCAAAAGATTTCTCTTCCTTATAATTTAAGGCAGAACCAATGGCTGCAAACAGGTGAGAATTTTCTGGTGTGATGGCGTGGTCATCATCTAAATTTAAGGTGCGGATAAATGTGTGTTTTAACTGGTCCAGGAAATGAAGAGGTCCGCCAAGAAATGCCACGTGACCACGGATTGGTTTGCCACAGGCAAGACCGGAGATGGTCTGGTTTACAACGGCCTGAAAAATGGAGGCAGATAAGTCTTCTTTCGTAGCACCCTCGTTAATCAGAGGCTGGATGTCTGTCTTGGCAAATACACCACAACGAGCGGCTATCGGATAAATTGCCTTATAGTTTTTTGCATATTCATTTAATCCGGAAGCGTCTGTTTGAATCAGAGAGGCCATCTGGTCGATAAAAGAACCGGTACCACCGGCGCAGATACCATTCATACGCTGTTCCACGTTTCCGTTTTCAAAATAAATAATTTTGGCATCTTCTCCACCAAGCTCAATTGCGACATCTGTCTGTGGTGCGTAGTGCGTCAATGCTGTAGAAACGGCAATAACTTCCTGTACAAAATCGATGTCAAGATGTTTGGCCAAGGTAAGACCGCCAGAACCGGTAATCATAGGAGATACCATAATCTCGCCTGTCGTATCAAAAGCCTTATGTAACAGATTACTCAATGTTTCCTGAATATTGGCAAAATGGCGTTCGTAGTCGGAGAAGATTAAGTGATCCTGCTCGTCGAGAATCGCGATTTTTACCGTGGTAGAACCGATGTCAATTCCTAGTTTGTACAATTTTTGATTCATTACAAAATGCGTCCTTTCTAAATACTTATATGTTAACAGTTTTCGTGAAATCCCATGGATTTCATATGTGTTATTTCCTTATATGAAGAAATAAAAAACAAACAGACCTATTATACGACAGAATTTGCTAAAAAACAAGAAAGCGATTCGTTGACAAAAAGTTATAAGCAACCTATAATTATAATAATTATGCAATAGTGTCGGAAACGATGTTTCTGATAATGATGCAAACGATGAAGGAGATTATTTTATGTTAAATAAATTAGAACGTGCTCTGGGCAAATATGCCATCCCAAATCTGATGCGTTATCTGATTGGTGGCTATGTACTGGGGTATTTTTTGATGTTGGGAAGCCGGATCACAAATGTAAATTTTCTGTCGTATATGACATTGGAACCATATTATATTATCCATAAGTTTCAAATCTGGCGTATCTTCACCTGGATCATGATTCCGGAAACAACGAATCTGTTATTTTTTGCTATTATGCTCATGTTGTATTATCAGTTGGGAACTGCGCTGGAAAATGCATGGGGGACATTTCGTTATAATGCCTACATTCTTGGCGGAATGCTTGCAACATTGATTGGTGCTTTTGTGTTGTACTTTATCTATGGAGCAATTTCCGGTGGTCCGGTTGCAGGTGTTGGCGGATATTTTAGCATGCAATATGTCAATTTGTCTATTTTCCTGGCTTTTGCGGTATGTTTTCCGGATATGGAAGTGTTGTTATACTTTATTATTCCAATTAAGATGAAATGGATGGCAGTCGTTTATGCGGTTATGATCGCCATCAATCTGGTGGGCGCATCCTGGTCAGGTCGTGTGGCTATTATCTGTTCTTTATTGAACTTTTTGATTTTTTATCTGTCTTCGCGCAATTACAGACGTGTGGATCCTCGAGAAATTCACAGGAAGAAAGAATACAAACGTAAAGTTAATGCCGGGACAAGGGCACAGACAGATCGAAACGGAGCACCGATTGCACGTCATAAATGTGCCGTATGTGGCAGAACAGATTTGACAAATCCGGAATTAGAATTCCGTTTTTGCTCGAAGTGCAATGGCAATTATGAATATTGTCAGGATCATTTGTTTACACACAAACACGTGTTATAAAAATAAAAAGTACCGGTAGCGGTGCACATATTAAGAATGATAAGTGGAGCATTCCACAGATGGAAAGGAATATATGCATGGAAAATGAAAAGGAAGTAGTATCAAAGAATTTTATTGAGATGGAGATTGAGAAAGATCTGGCAGAAGGCGTGTACGACACGGTGTGTACACGTTTCCCACCGGAACCAAATGGTTATTTACATATTGGTCATGCAAAATCTATTTTGCTCAACTATGGATTGGCAAAAAAATACAATGGGGAATTCCATATGCGTTTTGATGATACCAATCCAACAAAGGAACGTGAAGAATTCGTAGAGTCGATTAAAGCAGATATTCAGTGGCTAGGAGCAGATTGGGGCGAACATTTATATTTTGCATCTAATTATTTCGATCAGATGTACGATGCAGCCGTGACTTTGATTAAAAAGGGAAAAGCATACTGCTCTGATTTAAATGCGGAACAGATTCGTGAGTATCGTGGTACGTTGACAGAACCAGGTAAGGAAGACCCAAATGCAGGTCGCAGCATAGAAGAAAACTTAAAGATTTTCGAAGATATGAAAGAGGGTAAATACGAGGACGGAACGATGGTACTTCGTGCCAAAATTGATATGAGTTCACCAAATATCAATATGAGAGACCCGATTTTATATCGTGTAGCGCATATGCATCATCATAATACAGGAGATAAGTGGTGTATTTATCCGATGTATGATTTTGCACATCCAATCGAGGATGCAATCGAAGGAATTACCCATTCTATTTGTACATTAGAGTTTGAAGACCACAGACCATTGTATGATTGGGTTGTTCGTGAAGTTGGATTCGAGCGACCACCACGCCAGATTGAATTTGCCAAGATGTATCTTACAAACGTAGTGACAGGTAAGCGTTACATTAAGCGATTGGTAGAAGAAAATATTGTTGATGGCTGGGATGATCCACGTCTTGTTTCTATCGCAGCACTTCGCCGCAGAGGTTTTACACCGGAATCCATTGCAAAGTTTGTGGAACTTTGTGGTGTGTCTAAGAGTAATTCATCTGTAGATTATGCGATGCTTGAGTATTGTATCCGTGAGGATTTAAAGACAAAGAAGAGCCGTGTAATGGCAGTATTGGATCCAATCAAGGTAGTGATAGATAATTATCCGGAAGGTCAGGTGGAATATCTGGATGTACCAAACAATCTGGAAAATCCAGAACTTGGTATGCGTCAGGTCCCATTTTCAAGAGAAATCTATATTGATCGTGACGACTTTATGGAAGAACCACCACGTAAGTATTTCCGTATGTTCCCAGGAAATGAAGTGCGCCTGATGAATGCTTATTTTGTAACATGTAATCGTTTTGAAAAAGATGCAGAGGGAAATATTACAGAAATTCATTGTACCTATGATCCGGATTCCAGAGGTGGTAACAGTCCAGACGGAAGAAAAGTAAAAGGAACGATTCATTGGGTATCCTGTGAGACAGCAGTTCCGGCAACAATCCGTCTTTACGAGAATATTGTGGATGAAGAGGCAGGTGTATACAATGAAGATGGTAGTCTGAACCTGAATCCAAATTCACTTACGGTGTTAGAACATTGTTATGTAGAACCATCCATTGCAGATGCAAAAGCATATGACAGTTTCCAGTTTGTACGTCAGGGATTTTTCTGTGTAGATGCAAAAGATTCGTCAGAAGAACATTTGGTGTTTAATCGCATTGTATCTTTGAAGAGTTCTTATAAATTGCCAACAGCATAGATTACTTATGATAAGAGGGTGAGAATCAATGAATTTATTATCAGGATTAGAAAAGTTTGGATTGAAAGGTGACGGGGAACTCGATATTTTAAAGGATGGAACGGACACTAGGAAACGACAGGAAACCATAACAAAACAGGAACCTGTAGAACTTACGGAAAAGGACTTCCTTTTGGATCGTAAGGTGAAATGTCCGATCTGTGATAAAGAATTTGTGGTTAAGACGGTGAAGAGTTCAAAGATGAAACGGTTAGAGCCAGATGCGGATTTACGTCCAAATCACGAATATGTCGACACTTTAAAATATGGTGTATGTGCATGCCCAAGCTGCGGCTATGCGGCTATGCGTCGTAACTTTGACCATTTATCTGCAACGCAGCGCAAGTGGATCAGAGAGCAGATTTCTGCCAATTTTAAGCCGGTGGAAGAGCCAAAGATGGAAACATATACATATGACTATGCAGTTGAAAAATATAAACTTGCACTTGTATCCGCTATGGCAAAAAAGGCGAAGCTGAGTGAAAAAGCATATATTTGTCTGAATATTGCATGGCTGCGTCGTGCAGAGATGAAGACGATTCCAAATGACACACCGGTCAATAAGAAAAGACTGGAAAACTGTCAGAAAGAATATGAGGGATTTTATCGTCAGGCATATGATGGTTTTATTAAGGTGACGAGTACAGAAATGCCACCTTACAATGGCATGGATGCAAATACGGTTGATTATATTTTGGCAAATATGGCAGTGCATTATAAGGATTATGATGTGGCATCCAAATTAATCAGTCGGCTCATCACATCTGCAGCCACACCGAGACGTATGAAAGACAAATGTCTCGAATTAAAAGAGCAGGTTGTAGCAGAGTTGAAAGCAAATGTAAATTAGCATAAAACCGGGCAGAACTTTTCTGCCCGGTTTGGAAGTTAAGAGGGGAAATGGAACAACAAATTCGTTTTTACAAAGGATTGGCAAAGCAATATCCAAACGTCGCATCTGCAGCGACAGAAATCATCAATTTACAGGCAATTTTGAATTTACCAAAAGGAACCGAACATTTCATTACAGATGTGCATGGGGAATATTTGCAGTTTCGTCATATTTTAAGAAATGCTTCTGGAGCAATCCGTCGAAAAATTGATGATGTGTTTGGACCGGCACTTCGCATGGAAGAAAAAAAAGAACTTGCAGCGCTGATTTATTATCCAAGAGAAAAGCTGGATCAGGTCGAGGCAAGAGAAAGAGATATCGAGGAATGGTATCAGGTGACAATCCACCGTATGATTCTTTTGTGCCGCAGTGCAGCTTCTAAGTATACAAGATCTAAGGTACGTAAGGCCATGCCAACAGATTTTGCATATGTCATAGAGGAATTGATGAGTGGTCGTCCAGATGAAGCAGATCAGGAAGCCTACTACAATGAAATCATTCATTCGGTGATAACAACAGGCAGAGCGAGGGAGATGATTGTAGCCTGCGCGGATCTGATCCGTCGCCTTGTCGTAGATCATTTACATGTGGTAGGAGATATTTATGACAGAGGCCCAAGCCCACATTTGATTATGGAAGCGCTTACCAACCATCATTCCGTGGATATTCAATGGGGCAATCATGACATTTTATGGATGGGAGCGGCAGCAGGAAGCAGACCATGTATTTGTAATGTCATCCGTATTGCGGCGCGCTACGGCAATCTGGCGACCTTGGAGGAGGGCTATGGCATCAATCTTTTGCCGCTTGCCAAACTGGCGATGGAATATTATGGGGATGATCCATGTCTCTGTTTCCGTGAGCAGAGTGCTTATCAGAATTTAGACCAGGCGAAGCATCTGACCTTAGATACCAGTCTGGAAGAAAAGATGCACAAGGCAATTACCATCATGCAGTTTAAGATCGAGGGACAGATGATCTTATCCCATCCGGATTTTGGCATGGAAGACCGTCTGCTACTGGATAAGATCGATCTTTCCCAGGGCTGTGTGACGATCGATGGTATTTTTTATCCGATGAAGGATAGCAATTTCCCGACCCTGGATCCGGCAAATCCATATGAACTGACGGCGCAGGAGCAGGAAGTGATCGATCAGATTCAGCAATCCTTTATGCATTGCGAGAAATTACAGCAGCACATACAGTTTTTGTACTCTCATGGAAGCCTTTACAAGGTCTACAATGGCAACCTTTTGTATCATGGCTGTATTCCGCTGACCAAGGATGGCAAGTTCTTACCGGTCCGCTTATTCGGAAAGACTTATACGGGCAGAGCCCTGTATGATGTATTGGATTCCTATGCCAGAAAAGGCTATTATGCGACGGACGACAGGGAAAGAATACGTGGGCAGGCGATCCTCTGGTATTTGTGGGAGAATCCGGATTCACCGGTATTCGGCAAGGAAAAGATGGCGACCTTTGAACGCTATTTCGTGGCAGACAAAGCCTTGCATGTAGAGCCGAAAAACCCATACTATCAGATGCTCAATGATGAAAAGATGGCAGATGCTGTTCTTGAGGAATTTGGTTTGTCAGGTGCAGATGCACATATTATCAATGGTCATATTCCAGTGGAGGCGAAGGCAGGAGAATCCCCTGTGAAATGTAATGGGAAGTTACTGATTATTGATGGTGGATTATCCAAAGCTTATCAGCCGAAAACCGGAATCGCTGGCTATACGCTGATTTACAATTCGTATGGATTGGTTTTAGCAGCGCACGAGCCGTTTACCTCTGTAGCAAAAGCTGTGGAGCAGGGAAGTGATATCCATTCGGATCGCATCCTGGTGCAGCAGGTGTTGACGAGAAAGCGAGTTGCAGATACTGATATTGGACGGGAATTAAAAGAAAATGTTGCGGATTTGCAGGGGCTTTTGGAAGCCTATCGCACAGGGCTGATCCCTGAGCGGCATGAACGTTGATTATCTGTGTCTTTTTCTATATTGCATAGGCGTCATATGCATTTGTTTTTTAAATAATTTTGTAAAGTAATTGGAGTCGTTGATGCCAACAGAGGCTGCAATATCAGCAATACTGGATGTCGTGCAACGCAGGAGCAAACAGGCTTCAGAGATACGACGGCAGAGCAGATATTGGGTTATTGTCTTTCCTACTTCTTTTTTAAATAGCGCAGAAAGGTAGTTTGGTGTCAACGACAATTCTTTTGCAAGATGTTCTACGGAAATTTCTTCATTCATGTGCAGTTCTAAATAGAGGATACAATCCTGAATTGGTCTGGTGTAGGTAGCAAGGGAAAATGTGTTGGATAGCATACAATAGGTATCAATCATTTTTTCAATGATCTGTCCGACTTCATCAAAACTACCTGCTATCTCGATTAGATAGGTAAAGCGTGAGGCGTAGTGATTGATGTAGATATTGGGTACATAATTTTGCTCAATATCCTTGCGGAAAAGTGTATTCATTGAAAGGGCAGAATCTTTAAACTGACGCAGTGGGGAAATGAGAATAGAACAAATATGTCCATCACTATGTTGGAGCGTCTGCTCTGCTAAACGGAGTTCATGCTTGGCTTTTGCGGCATTCCCTTCCACGATCGCCTGATGCAGACGTTGTTCTGACGCATTGCGCTCGTTAATAAAACGAAGTTCTTCATAAAAGTCATCCATCTTATAATCCTGTGGAAAATTCTCCTTTGTTACATCATAAAAATTGTTATGGGTAGAAAAAATATCCTCTAGTAAGGAATCCAGATACATTTTTTTGCGCACTCCTTTTTGATAAAAAGATAATTCAATGATAATTTGGATAATAGCATAGAACTTTACTGTTTTTCAAGAGTTATCTTCTATTTCCAAGAAGCATTTCAAACTACAATGAATATAATCACAGAATCGTGCAAAATGTTTCTGGAAATTGATATAAGAAAAGAGGAGGAGAAAAGGATGTATTATTGCAATCCGATCAATATACCCTATCGCTATCAGTATGTAAAAAAAGACGATCGGGCGGTCATTTATAGAGAGGCGGCAGATCCGTCACTGGTAGTATTTCATGGAAAATACTATATGTTTCCATCCATGACAAAAGGATATTTAGTCAGCGAGGATATGGTAAATTGGCAAGTGAAAAAATTGCAGGGATTACCGGTTTATGATTATGCCCCGGATGTGCGCGTGATGGGGGAATACTTGTATTTCAGTGCATCCCGCAGAGATGCCAATTGTGATTTTTACCGGACAAAAGATCCGGAATCAGGTGTCTTTGAAAAAATAGAGGGGACTTTTGATTTTTGGGATCCGAACCTCTTTGTGGATGATGACGGACGTGTCTATTTTTACTGGGGATGTTCCTCTGTGGAACCGATTTACGGTGTGGAACTTGATCCAAAGACTATGAAACAGATTGACCAGCCGATGGCTTTATTTGATAATCATAAGAATGATTATGGCTATGAACGTGTGGGAGAGGACCATAATGAACAAAAGCGGAGAGATATGGCATTTGAGCAAATGCTTATTCAGGGGTTGAGTGCACAGTTGGGGAAAAATCCGAGTGAGGTAGCAGACGTATATGAACTGATAGAACTTTTGCCAGAGGAAAGACGCCTTTTTATGGAACGCTTACTAGGACCAACACCGAATATGGAAGGGGCGTGGATGACAAAATATCAGGGGAAATACTATCTGCAATATGCAGCAGCAGGGACAGAGTACAATATTTATTCGGATGGAGTTTATGAAGCAGACCACCCATTGGGACCTTTTACCTTGGCAAAAAACAATCCGTATTCATATAGCCCGGGAGGGTTTATGCCGGGAGCAGGACATGGTTCAACAATGCAGGATCTAAAAAATAATTGGTGGCATACAGCAACGATGCGCATTTCCTGCAATCATGAATTTGAACGACGTCTTGGCCTCTGGCCGGCAGGATTTGATAGGGATGGAGAACTTTTCTGCAATCAACGTTACGGAGATTGGCCGATTTTTCTGGATGAAAATAAGGAGCAAGATCCGTGGAGAGAACCGGATTGGATGCTTTTATCCTATGGAAAACAGGTTAAAGCATCGAGTCAGAAAGAAGCAGAAAAATCTGCCGCCAATGTGGTTGACGAAAATTGTCAGACTTGGTGGAAAGCCTTGGATGAAGACAGCCAACCGTGGATTATGGTTGATCTGGGGAAAGCAATGGATATTCATGCTATCCAACTTAATTTTATGGATGATCATAAGGAAGTGGACATGCCGCAAGAGAGGATGGAGAAAGAGAATCCGGAGGAATTGACCGAGCGTATCAAGGGAAACCGTTACATCGAAGATGAACTGGAGCCTATCAATTATCTGTTAGAGGGCTCAGAAGATGGAAAAAAATGGGAGACACTGGCAGATAAAAAACAGGTAACAACAAGTTTGCCGCACGATTTTTTTGTATGGGAACAGGGAATTGTGTATAGATTTATCCGGGTTACGGTCGTAAGTCAGCCACATGAACCGAGTGCCTGCATGGCAGGGATCCGTATTTTTGGACTTGGTAATGGGCAAGCCCCGGCGCCGGTTACGGATGTAACGGCGGAGAGAATAAGCGGCACAGATATGAATCTGACATGGAAGGGGAGTGCAGTTGGGTATGAGATTCTCTGGGGACATGAAAAAGATAAATTGTATCACAACTATCGGGTCTTTGGAGATAAGGAAAAAACCATACGTGCATTAGTTTCACAGATGTCACAGTATTATGTGCGCATTGATGCTTTTAACGAAAATGGCATCACCCATGGTAAATGCCTGCCTGTTAAAAATAAAATGTAATCATTAAAAATACCCATCACAGTTTGTTTTTACTGTGATGGGTATTCTTATCATAGGCACCTTTTAGGTTATTTTGCCTTATTCTTTTCTAATTCCTGCATCTTCATGGCACGAACCTTGAGCGGAAGACCAAAGAGTGTGATAAAGCCTTCAGCATCATGGTGATCGTAGAGATCTCCGGTCGTGAAACTTGCAAGTGACTCACTGTAGAGTGAGTATGGAGAAGTCGTACCGGCCTTGATGATGTTGCCCTTGTATAACTGGAACTTGACTTCGCCTGTTACGTATTCCTGGGTAGAAGTAACGAAAGCCTGGATTGCTTCGCGAAGTGGTGTAAACCATTTTCCTTCATAAACGACCTGCGCCAATTTGTTGCCCATGTCTTTCTTGACTTCCATGGTGGCACGGTCAAGTACGAGTTCTTCTAATTGGGCATGCGCCTCCATTAGAATTGTTCCACCCGGCGTTTCATAAACACCACGGCTCTTCATTCCGACGACACGGTTTTCCACAATATCTACGATTCCAATGCCGTGTTTTCCGCCCAAGCGATTCAATTCTCGGATAATATCGGAAACCTTCATTTTTTTGCCATTGACAGAGGTTGGAATACCTTTTTCAAATGTCATGGTAACATACTCGCCCTGATCCGGTGCTTTTTGTGGGGTGACACCAAGAACTAACATGTGGTCGTAATTTGGTTCGAGTGATGGGTCTTCTAATTCCAGTCCTTCATGGCTGATATGCCATAAGTTGCGGTCACGGCTGTAAGACTGGTCTGTCGAAAATGGAAGATCAATGCCATGTGCTTTGCAGTAGGCAATTTCGGATTCGCGGGAATCCATCTTCCATTTGTCATCGCGCCAAGGGGCAATGACTTTGATGTCCGGTGCTAATGCTTTGATACCAAGTTCGAAACGAATCTGGTCATTTCCCTTTCCGGTGGCACCATGACAGATAGCAACCGCACCCTCTTTGCGGGCAACTTCAACTAATTTTTTGGCAATGCCCGGACGAGCCATAGAAGTACCAAGCAAATATTTGTTTTCATAGATGGCGCCGGCCTGTACACAAGGCATAATATAATCATCACAGAATTCATCAGTAATATCTTCGATGTATAATTTGGATGCACCGGATAATCTGGCACGTTCATCCAAACCGTCAAGTTCTTCTCCCTGACCGCAATCGATACAACAACATACGACATCGTATCCGTAATTCTCTTTGAGCCATGGAATAATAGCTGTGGTGTCAAGTCCGCCTGAGTAGGCTAATACTACTTTTTCTTTCATTGTGAAATCCTCCTTATGTTTAGGCACAATCGGTGCTTTTTTTCTAAAAGTGATGCGTGATGCACATCTGGTATAAAGTAAATATACAACATGTTAAAAAACAGTGCAAGTGGAAATTTATACATTTGATAAGAATAAATAAACGAATAAAAAATATAAATGTGATTACAACAACGAAAAAATAAGACAACAATGTGAATAAATATACATAAAAAATTAAAAAAATTGCAATTTTCTCTTTACGAATTAAACATATTGTACTAAGATGAAAAAAATCAATATAACAGAAAAGAGGTCGCGAAATGATAAAAGCTGGAATAATTGGAGCAACTGGCTATGCAGGGGGCGAATTGGTACGTCTCTTATTAGGGCATAAAGAAGTAGAAATTGCATGGTATGGTTCGCGTTCCTATGTGGACGAAAAATATGCACATGTATATCGGAATATGTTTAAACTGGTGGACGCGACATGTCTTGATGATCACTTGCAGGAATTGGCAAGCCAGGTGGATGTGATTTTTACGGCAACGCCACAGGGATATCTGGCATCTGTTTTAACAGAAGAGATCTTGCGTCAGGTTAAGATTATAGATTTGAGTGCGGATTATCGAATCAAAGATGTTGCGACTTATGAAAAATGGTATGGTATTACGCATAAGAGTCCACAGTTTATTCCGGAAGCGGTCTATGGATTGTGTGAATTGCATCGGGAGCAGATGGAGAATGTTCGCCTGGTTGCAAATCCCGGATGTTACACAACCTGCTCTATTTTGACAACATATCCGCTTGTAAAAGAAGGCTATATTGATCATCAGACACTAATTATTGACGCAAAATCGGGAACCTCCGGTGCAGGAAGAGGGGCAAAAATACAAAATCTTTTCTGCGAAGTCAATGAAAATATGAAGGCATATGGCGTAGCAAATCACCGTCATACACCGGAAATTGAGGAGCAGTTAGGCTATGCTTGTGGAGAAGATGTGACGATTTCTTTCACACCACACCTTGTACCGATGAACCGCGGCATTTTGGTTACAGCATATGCTTCCTTAAAGAAGGTGTTATATCCGGACGGACATATGGATTATCCGACGGAGGAAATGCTATTTGAAATGTATCGTCAGTATTACGATAAAGAATATTTTATCAGGGTGTTAGAAGCAGGAATGACACCGGAAACAAAATGGGTGGAAGGCTCCAATTTTGTGGATGTCGGTTTGAAAGTAGATAAAAGAACACATCGTGTGATTATGATGGGCGCACTTGATAATCTTGTCAAAGGTGCGGCAGGCCAGGCAGTACAGAATATGAATCTATTGTTTGGATTTCCAGAACAACAGGGCTTAGAACTTGTCCCGATGTTTCCATAGATGATGAAGATCTGAAAAAAGAGGAGAAGAATTTGGCAGAAATAAAAATACAGACAAAGAAGGACACATTGCCGGAGAACGTTACCCTAAGAACTATGGTGGCGACGGATTTTGAGGAAGTACATGCGTTGTGGATGCAGATTAATGGCTTTGCCATACGCAGCATTGATGATTCGAAGGAAGGAATTTTACGTTTTATCAAAAGGAATCCAACCACAAGTATTGTGGCAGTGGCAGAAGATCATATCATAGGTTCTATTTTATGTGGTCACGATGGCAGGCAAGGATGTTTTTACCATGTCTGTGTTGCAAAAGAGTATCGTAAGCATGGCATTGGCAAGGCAATGGCAACCGCTTGTATGCGCAGGCTGCAGGAAGAACATATCAATAAGATTTCACTGGTTGCTTTTAAAGACAATGCTTTGGGAAATGCCTTCTGGCATGAAGAAGGATGGACCTTGCGGGAAGACTTAAATGTCTATGACTTTATTTTAAATGAAGAGAACATAACACGATTTAACAAATAAAGGAGTGATACGATGGAAAAGATAAAAGGTGGCGTGACAGCAGCAAAAGGTTTTTTCGCAGCACATACGGCTGCAGGAATAAAGTATCAGGGAAGAGATGATATGGCACTTCTCTATAGCGAGGTGCCGGCGGAAGTGGCAGGGACTTTTACACAAAATGTAGTAAAAGCTGCGCCGGTAAAATGGGATCAGCAGGTGGTAAAGGAAAGCCCTTATGCACAGGCTGTTGTTGTTAATGCGGGAATTGCAAATGCCTGTACGGGAGAAGAAGGTATGCGCTATTGCAAACAGACGGCAGATCAGGCTGCAGAAGTTTTGAAAATTCCGGCAAATGCTGTTTTAGTGGCATCGACCGGAGTGATTGGTATGCAGCTTCCGATGGATCGTCTTCGTGCAGGTATACAAGCGATGGCACCACAATTAGAGGATACGCCATCAGCTGGAACGGCAGCGGCTCAGGCAATCATGACGACGGATACGCATAAAAAAGAAGTGGCAGTCACTTTTATGGCAGATGGAAAGGAAGTCACTGTTGGTGGCATGAGTAAGGGGAGCGGCATGATTCATCCGAATATGTGTACCATGCTTGCGTTTGTCACTACAGACCTTTCTATTTCAAAGGAATTGTTGCAGGAAGCATTAAGCCAGGTGGTAGCGGATACCTACAATATGATTTCTGTGGATGGTGATACATCGACAAATGATACCTGTCTGGTACTTGCCAATGGTATGGCTGGAAATGAAAAAATAACAGAGAAGAATGAGGCTTATGAAGCTTTTGTAGAGGCGCTTTTTGAAGTGAATCGCACATTGGCAAAGATGATGGCTGGTGATGGCGAAGGCGCTACTGCATTGTTTGAAGTAAAAGTGATGCACGCCAATACGAAAAAAGAGGCGGCAACACTTGCAAAATCCGTGGTTACATCAAGTCTTACAAAAGCAGCCATCTATGGTCATGATGCAAACTGGGGACGTATTTTATGTGCACTCGGTTATGCAGGAGTAGCCTTTGATCCGGAAAAAGTAGATTTATATTTTGAAAGTGTAAATGGCAGCTTAAAAATTATAGAAGATGGTGTGGCAACGGGATATAGCGAAAAAGAGGCTACACAGATTCTTACCGCAGATGCAGTGACAGCGATCTGTGATATGAAACAGGGGAATGCGGAGGCAACAGCCTGGGGCTGCGATCTGACATACGATTATGTCAAAATCAATGCCGATTATCGTTCTTAAATTACGAGCCAGAGCACGAGGGGAAACATCATGAAGGAGGAAATCAAGGTGGAAGAGAAGAATATGCAGGAAGTCATGGAAAAAGCACAGGTGTTGATTGAAGCATTGCCGTATATACAGCGTTTTAATCGCAAGATTATTGTTGTGAAATATGGTGGAAGTGCCATGATTGATGAAGAACTCAAAAGACAAGTGATCCAGGATGTAACCCTTTTAAAAGTGGTAGGATTCAAGCCGATTATTGTACATGGCGGCGGAAAGGAAATAAGCCGTTGGGTAGAAAAGACAGGAATGCATCCGGAATTTATCAATGGATTGCGTAAAACGGATGCCCCAACCATGGAAATTGCTGAAATGGTATTAAATAAAGTGAACAAGTCACTGGTGCAGATGGTGGAAGAATTGGGCGTGAATGCTGTCGGAATCAGCGGAAAAGATGGCGGTCTTTTAAAGGTAGAAAAAAAGTATTCCGAGGGACAGGATATCGGCTATGTTGGTGAAATAAAGGAGGTTAACCCAAAGATTTTAGAGGATTTGCTGGAACGTGACTTTTTGCCTATTGTCTGCCCAATTGGAATGGATGCAAATTATGAGACTTACAACATCAACGCAGATGATGCTGCATGTGCGATTGCACAAGCTATGCAGGCAGAAAAGCTGGCATTTTTGACCGATATCGAAGGTGTTTACAAAGATCCGGAAGATAAATCGACTTTAATATCAGAATTGACGTTGTCGGAAGCGAGAACATTGATTGCAGATGGATTTATCGGAGGCGGTATGCTTCCAAAGCTAAAAAACTGTATGACAGCCATTGAAGAAGGAGTGTCAAGAGTACATATTTTAGATGGTCGTATCGCACATTGTCTGCTGCTTGAAATCTTCACAAATAAAGGAATCGGAACAGCTATTTTAGATGACAAAGAGAGGAAATTTCATCATGAATAAGGAAAATTATATAGCCACAGCGGAAGAATCTTTGTTTCATGTGTATAATCGCTTTCCTGTGGTATTTGAAAAAGGAAATGGCGTACATATTTATGATACAGATGGAAAGGAATATCTCGATTTTGCATCCGGTATCGGCGTGATGGCATTCGGATACAATGTTGGTGAGTACAAGCAGGCACTGATGGATCAGTTGGATAAGATTACGCATACGTCAAATTTATATTATCATCCATCTATGATTTCTGCTGCAAAAAAATTAAGCGAAATATCCGGAATGGACAAAGTGTTCTTTACGAATAGTGGTGCGGAAGCAGTAGAAGGTGCAATCAAGACAGCAAAAAAATATGCATATTTGCGTGATGGATTTGCAGGACATGAAATCATAGCCATGGAGCATTCTTTTCACGGAAGAACAGTGGGCGCTTTATCGGTAACAGGAACGAAGCATTATAGAGAACCATTTTTACCATTGATGGATGGTGTTCGTTTTGCCACTTTTAATGATTTGGATAGTGTCGAGGCGCAGATTACGGATAGGACCTGTGCGATTATTCTTGAGACTGTGCAGGGAGAAGGCGGACTTTATCCGGCGGATGTAGCCTTTTTACAAGGTGTGCGAAAACTCTGTGATGAACATGATATTTTATTGATTTTAGATGAAATACAGTGTGGCATGGCGCGTACAGGCTATATGTTTGCATGGCAGAAATATGGAGTGAAACCAGACATTATGACGTGTGCAAAGGCATTGGGAGCAGGGGTCCCTGTTGGTGCGTTTGTGTTGACGGATCATGTGGCCAAACATTCTTTGGTTCCTGGCGATCATGGCACCACGTATGGTGGGAATCCACTTGTCTGTGCTGCTGTGGATAAGACAATTGACATGATGCAAAAACGACAGATTACAGAGCATGTTAAGGAACTGACGCCATATTTTGAAAAAACGCTAGATGATATCATACAGACATATGATTTTATGACAGGACGACGTGGTATGGGCTTTATGCAGGGAATCGTGCTGGATCCGAAAGTAGCAGTGGGAAATGTGGTCACAAAAGCATTGGATGCGGGATTGATTGTTCTTTCTGCAGGTGGGAATGTATTGCGCTTATTGCCGCCACTTGTCATCGAAAAAGAGGATATGGATGATATGGCAAAAAAATTAAGAGAAGTGTGTGACATAATTTCGTAAAACTCTTGTAATAATTGATGCTTTTGGATAAAATAATTCACATAGCATTCGTGTTTCCTTTCGAACGTTGATAGAGGGGGTGGCAGTTGTTGCTACCTCCTTTGTTTGTTGGGAAGGAGAATAAAGTGAAAAAACAAATCATACTACTTGGTATTGTAGTTCTTATGATGCTTGTGGGCTGCATTGGATGTAAGAAACAGTCTTATCTGGAAACGCAGTCTGATCTTCAAGAAGAGCATACAAAATCCGCAGATACAACAGAAGAAAAGAAGCAGCAGGCCGGGAAGACGACAGAGATTTACGTACAAATCGATGGGGCTGTAAAAAAGCCGGGGGTGTACACATTTGCTGAAGAAAGCCGTGTCTATGAACTGATTGAGGCAGCCGGGGGCTTGTTGCCGGAAGCATATGATCTTGGCATCAATCAGGCCAAGCGTCTGGCGGACGGAGAAAAAATCTATGTTTATACCAAGGAAGAAATAGAAAACGGAGCAGGAACGACGGATACACAGAATCCGAAGGGACAGACAGACGATGGTAAGGTTAACATCAACACTGCTTCGGTGGAAGAATTGATGACACTTAGTGGGATTGGTGAGACACGTGCCAAAGATATTATTGCGTATCGCAATGCGCACGGGGCATTTTCGTTACCGGAGGATTTGAAAAATGTATCAGGTATAGGAGACAGTACCTACAACAAAATCGCAGATGCAATTATAGTGAATTGAGGTTAGATGATGGCAAAGAAAGTATTAGTGGTAGACGATGAAAAACTGATTGTGAAAGGCATACGTTTCAGTCTGGAGCAGGATGGTATGGAAGTGGATTGTGCATATGACGGGCAGGAGGCTTTGGATAAAGCTATGGCAACAGCATATGATATGATTCTTTTGGATGTCATGCTTCCAAAGATGGATGGTTTTGAGGTGTGTCAGCGTATTCGTGAGTTTTCCAATATGCCGATTGTTATGTTAACGGCAAAAGGTGATGATATGGATAAGATTTTAGGTCTTGAATATGGCGCAGACGATTACATTACCAAGCCTTTTAACATCTTAGAGGTGAAGGCACGTATTAAGGCAATCATGCGAAGAACGACACCACAGGTTGTCAAAGAGCAGAAGATGACAGAGATTGTGAGTGGAGATTTTACCATTAATACAGAAAATCGTCGTTTGTTTATTTTAGAACGCGAGATCAATGTGACATCAAAGGAATTTGATATGCTGCTTCTTTTAGTGACAAATCCGGGAAAAGTATACAGCAGAGATGAATTGCTTCGCACAATTTGGGGTGAAGATTATCCTGGGGATGCAAGAACCGTGGATGTTCATATTCGTAGATTACGCGAAAAGATTGAACCAAATGCCAGTGAGCCGAAATATGTGCACACAAAGTGGGGCGTTGGTTACTACTATCAGCAGGTGTAGGGGTAGTATATGAAAAAGCAGATCATTCAGAAAATAATAAGAAGTCTTAGATTGCACATGGTCGTCGTTTTCCTCCTGATGGGGATTCTTCCGGCAACCTTATTTTCTGTGCTTTTTTCCAGGTTGTATGTAAAGCGTTCGGTGGAGAGCGATGTGACGGATATGGTAGCAAATGGACAGATTTTAGGTAAGCAGATCATGTCCAGTGGCTATTTAAATCAAAAGGATTCTGATGTTGTTGATGAGCAGCTTGGTGCGCTTTCTACAACATATGCCGGTCGTATGATGGTGGTGAATCGTTCGCTTACCATTATCAAGGACACGTATGGTGTAGATGAAGGGAAAACGATTGTATGGTCGAACGTGATTAAAGCATTTACAGGATCGATTTCTTCTTCCTATGATAAGGATAATGAATATCTGGTAGCAGCAGTTCCTATCATGTCAACGGGCAAGGATACCGATGAGGTACTGGGTGTGCTTGTGATGAATAAGTCAATGACTTATGTTACAGCTAATTTGGAATATTTTCATTCAGTAGCCATTATTACACTTTTGGTACTATATGCAGTCGTGATTGCGCTGGCTATTTTGTTTTCCGGCAAGTTTACCAGACCATTTCATAAGCTTGGCAAAGCGATTGATGCCCGGGAAAAAGGTACCGATGATGGAGAGGATATTGCGGTAGATGATTTTACAGAGTCAGCAGATGTATCGGACAAACTGAATAATCTGATTGTGCGTATGAAAGTGGTAGATGAGTCACGTCAGGAGTTTGTATCGAATGTGTCACATGAATTAAAAACCCCACTTACATCCATGAAGGTTCTGGCAGATTCTTTGAATGGGCAGGACAATGTCCCAATCGAATTGTATCGGGAATTTATGTCAGATATTGGTGAAGAAATTGACCGGGAAACAAAAATCATCAACGATTTGTTGAGCCTTGTAAAGATGGACCGTGCGGCGGCTTCACTGAATGTATCTGCCGTTAATATGAATGAATTGATCGAATTGATCTTAAAACGACTTCGCCCAATCGCAGAAAAACAGCAGGTGGAAGTGGTTTTTGAAAGCTTCCGTCCGGTGGCAGCAGAAGTAGATGAAGTCAAGATTTCACTTGCCATTACAAATCTTGTGGAAAATGGTATCAAGTATAACAAGGAAGGTGGCTGGGTGCACGTCACACTCAATGCGGACCACCAGTATTGCTACATTAAAGTAGAAGACTCTGGTATGGGAATTCCACAGGATAGTTTAGATTATATTTTTGAGAGATTTTATCGCGTTGACAAATCACATTCCAGGGAAATCGGTGGAACTGGTCTGGGACTTGCCATTACCAAAAATGCGGTTACCATGCACAATGGAGATATCAAGGTACATAGTGTCTTAGGAGAGGGAACGATGTTTGATGTGCGTATTCCACTGAACTATATCAGTCCGCAGAGTGAACGTGAAAGCCATAGTGTAAAGAAAGCACATACATTTATGCATGGATAAGGAGAATGCTTCGTATGAAGAAAAAAGGAATCGTATATCTGACAGTACTTGTGCTTATGTGCGGGCTATTGGTCGGATGTGGCGGACAAAAAGAAAAAGAGAATATGAAGATTTATTATATCAATGCATTGGGAGATGGCATTAGTGCTGTTGGGTATCATATGCATGCAACAAAAACAGATGCGATGATTGATGAGGCATTGCAGGAGTTGGGAAAAGATCCGGATAGTGTAGAATATCGCAGAACGATTTCAGATAGTGTCAAGATTGTGGATTGTGTGTTGGATGATGGCATGCTGAGTCTGTATTTTGACCGGGAATATGAGGAATTGACCGGCTATACAGAAGTCTTGATGCGTGCAGCAATCGTAAAGACATTGGTGCAGATCAAAGGCGTTGATAGCGTGACATTTTATGTTGGTGGCGATCCATTGCAGGATGCAAATGGAACACTTGTTGGTAGTATGAACGATGATACCTTTATCAATGATTATGGGGCAGAAACAGGAAGTCTGGAAAAGACGAAACTGACGCTCTATTTTGCCAGTGCGGATGGACAGTCTCTTGTAAAAAAAGAGATGGATGTCTACTATAATAAAAATGTGGCACGAGAACGTCTGATTATGGATTATTTATTGAAAGGATCGGATGACGAAGATGCCAAAACAGTATTCCCATCGGGAACAAAACTTTTAAATGTGACGGTAACAGATGGGGTGTGTTATGTGAATCTGGATTCTTCCTTTTTGAAAGGAACTACGGGAGTTAACAGTAAGGTGGTCTTGTACTCTATTGTAAATTCATTGACAGAGCTTGATAATGTCAATAAAGTGCAGATTCTTGTAGATGGGGCACAGAGCACATCAGCGGACGCGAGTCTGGGATTTTCGCTGGGAACATCCTATGAAAGAGATACGTCTATGGTAATGCAGGCAGTGGAGAGAGATTTGATGAATGAGGGGCAATAGGAGGAAATATTGTTACGAAGGAAAGTATGTCAGATTGGCATGGCATTTCTCCTTGGTGCAGGATGGTTTGTATATGATAGTCCCTGGTGGTGCGTAGCATTTGTGGTGTATATGGGAGGCCTGTATGCAGGTCTTCGGCCACATTTGCTTTGCACTGTGCAGCGGCGAAAACGCTTTTTGTGTGTTGCACTTGCTTTTTTATGTGGAAGTGTTGTTGGAGAGATAGCGGTACAGCGGCAAAAAGAGCAGCATTCCTTTTTGCAAAAGGATCGGGAGGTTCAATTTCAAGGGGAAATTTATAAAAAAGAGAGTAAGGCAGATCAGCCGGTTTACTATTTGCGAGATGTCATCTTGCAAGATCAAAAAGAGCAGATCAAATGCTCTTCTATCATTCTATATCCGGATTCGGATGATGATACCATTGGAACAATTTACATTGGGAAAGCAAAAATAACGCCATTTCGACAAGCGCGCAATGACGGTAATTTTGATGAAAAAATATATTATGAGAGTAACGGCATTGCAGCCAGCTTAGAAGATGCTGCAATACACAAAAAGATACCCTCACGTCGCTACGTGCGCATAAAGTTATATGAACTGCAGCAGAACATAGCGGATGTGTATGGTCAGTATCTGTTTGGCGAAGAAAGCGGAGTGCTGCAGACACTTGCTTTGGGAGAAAAAGGCGAACTCGATACAGATGCCAAGGCGTTATATCAAATGGCGGGGTTATCACACATTCTTGCAATATCGGGACTCCATATTTCTGTCGTGGGCATGGCTATTTATCGTCTGCTGCGAAAAAGGGGAACATCTTTTTTGGGGGCAGGGATGTTGGCAGGTATTCTGGTACTGCTTTATGGCATGATGACAGGAATGAGTCCTTCGACAAAGCGGGCGATTGTTATGTATTCGTTTTACCTTTTGGCAAATGTATGGGGAGAAGTGTACGATTCTGCAAGTGCACTTATGTTTGCGGCGATTGGAATGGTGGCGGCAAATCCGTTCGCAATGAAAAATGCGGGAGTGATTTTTTCGTTTGCAGCCGTACTTGGCGTGATTTCGTTTGCAAATCCATTGGTAGCCTGCTTACAAAGAGAAAAAAAGAGATGGCGGGATGCGTTTGTATTTGCATTGGGACTGCAGTTGTTTACGCTGCCACTTGTTGCAAGATTTTATTACGAAGTTCCAATTTACAGTGTGTTTTTAAACTGGCTGTTGTTACCACTGTTAGGTATTTTGTTGGGATGTGGTCTGCTTGGTGGATTGCTTGGTGCCTGCGTGATGGAATTGCAGGTTATGTGCGGAAGTGCCGTGTGGGATACGTTTGACTGGTTGCGAGGGGGGATGACCTTTGTAACAGAAAAAATGATGCTGGTGTGTCATGGAATATTGTATCTGTACGAGTGGATTGCGGATATTACATTGCGCTTGCCGGGCGCAAGACAGATTGTGGGATGTCCTGCATTGTGGAAAGTGGTCATATATTACGTCTCTTTGTATATGGGATTGTATTGGTTACAAAAAGAAAAAGAAAAACGTCAGGTACAACGACGTGTGGAATGTTATCGAGGCAAGCGGCTGCTATTGGTGTTATGCGGGCTGAGCTGTTTGTTTTGGCCGACGAAAGCAAAAAATCAGATGATAATGCTGGATGTTGGGCAAGGGGATGGCATCTATTTGCAGAGTGCGAAAGGGGCAAATTTTTTTGTAGATGGGGGAAGCTCTGATGTGAAAAACGTTGGAACATATAGAATTCTGCCATTTTTGAAAAGTCATGGTGTCAGACAGGTGGATTACTGGTTTGTCTCACATCCGGATCTGGACCATATGAACGGATTGTTGGAATGCTTGGAACAGGGATATCGCATCAAACATATCGTGCTGTCAAAAGAATTGTATGAAAATATGCAGGAAGAGGATGCGATAGCACATATAAAAGAGTTAGAACAGTCAGCACAGGTATGTGGAAGTCAGATATGTTTTATGCAGGTGGGGGATGTCTGTCACAGTGGAGATTTGCAGCTGCAATGTGTAGGACCATCGGTTGCTACAGCAAAAGAATATGCAAATGATGTCAATGCGATGAGTCTGTGTCTGATTGTTACGTGTAGGGACTTTTCTGCACTTTTAACAGGCGATATTGCAGCAGAGCAGGAAACAGAACTTCTGCCGGAAATAAAGGAGCGTGTCCAAAAGGTTGATGTGTTAAAAGTGGCGCATCATGGATCTAATGCATCGAGTGGGCAGGAGTTTTTGACAGAAATCGAGTTTGATTATGCGTTTATTTCTTGTGGCAAGAATAATACGTATGGTCATCCGGGAAAAGAAACGATGGAGCGCTTACAGAAATGTACTCCAAAAGAAAAGATATATGTGACGATGGATGTGGGACAGATTACGCTGGAACTAGATCAGAGAAGGCATGTTAAGACGAAATTTGGGCGGTGAAATATGCGTTGTGGGTATGAGAGCAAGAAAGTAAGCGTAATACCCAGTACAAGAGAGAGTTGTGGGTATGGGAGCAAGAAAGTAAGTGTGATACCCAGTACAAGAGAGAGTTGTAGGTATGAGAGCAAGAAAGTAAGTGTGATACCCAGCACAAGAGAGAGTTGTGGGTGTGAGCGAGAAAAAGTAAGTGTGATACCCAGTACAAGAGTGAGTTGTGGGTATGAGAGCAAGGAAAGCAAGAATAATACCCACAACAGATGTATTTGAGAAAGGGGAAAAGAAATGTTTCAAAATTATTATGTAATTCAGAACAGGATGAAAGAAATTGAACGTATTCGGGAAAGTCTACAAAACGAGGATAGAAAATATCCAGAAGGAGAGTTGATATGTGCAAGGAATGGAAAGTGGTATAAATGGTATTTGTGCCATCAAGGTCAATCTTTATATTTACCAAAGGATAAGAGAGAACTGGCTGTAAAATTAGCAAGGAAAAAATATAATGAGGCAATGCAAAAAGATTTAAACAGTGAGTATGCGTCATGTGCAGCGTATATAAAACAGGCAAATCGGTCGCAGAAATGTGTGGAAGAGTTTTTGTTAAATGAAGGGTACAGGAGTTTGCTGGGGGATAGTTTGGATTTGATTGTCGAAAATGGCGAAGAGTGGATGAACGATATTTATGAGACAAATGAAATGCATCCTGAAAATTTAGTGGTGAAAGGTATTACTGGAAAAATGCTAAGGTCAAAATCAGAGGCTATGATTGAACAAGCATTGTTTTATGCGAATATACCATATCGCTACGAATGTAAGTTGGAATTAGACAATAAAATTTTATATCCAGATTTTACAATGTTACATCCTGAAACGAAAGAAAAATATTATTGGGAACACATGGGAATGATGGACAATCCAGAGTATGTTCAACATGCATGTAAAAAAGTAGAAATATACTGTAGCGCAGGTATTTATCCGGGACAAAATCTGATATTAACATATGAAACAAAAGACAATCCATTAGGAATGGGACAAATAACTAGAGTACTGGAAGAAAAATTCGGAATGTAGAAAAGTTGTTAGCAGTTTGATACTAAGCATAATGTTAACAATAATGAAAAGTGATGCACACACCTTGAAAATCATATATAATAAAATGCATGAAAACGATTGATGAAGATATTAAGACAGGACAATTTAAAAAAGTATATTTATTATATGGCGAGGAGGATTACCTCAAAAAACAGTATCGGGACAAACTGACGAAGGCTCTCATGAATGAAGGAGACCAGATGAATCTGGCAAAATATGAGGGCAAAGATGTTTCCGTCGAAGAGGTGATCAGCTTCGCAGATACCATGCCATTTTTTGCAGACCGTCGTGTAGTATTGGTTGTGGACTCTGGCTTTTTCAAGTCATCGCAAGAGGTGTTAGCGGAATATATTACGCGAATACCGGAGACGACATGCATGGTTTTTGTGGAAAGTGAAGTTGATAAGCGATCAAAAACATACAAAGCGGTGACTAAGGCAGGGTGTGCAGTTGATTTTTCTATGCCGGATGAACGAATGCTGACATCCTGGATGATGGGGCGCGTGAAGGCGGCAGGAAAGACCATGACGCGGGAAGCGTGGACAGAGTTTTTTGATAGAAGTAGCGACTCTATGGATCATATGGATATGGAAATGGAAAAGTTGCTTTCCTATGTGTATGAGAAGGATAGTATTGCGATAGAGGATGTGGAAGCCATTTGTACAAAACAGGTACAGACCAAGGTCTTTGAAATGATTTCATTTTTGGCATCCAAAAACTTGACGAAGGTATTGGAACTATATCATGATATGTTGGCGGCAAAAGAACCACCGATTCGTATTTTGGCTCTGATCATCCGCCAATTTGATCAGATGTATGTAATGAAAGATATGGCTTCTCAGGGAATGAATGCGCAGACGATTGCAAATAAGATGGGCATTCGTGATTTTATTGTGAGAAAGAATCTGGGACTTGCAAGAAATTTTACGATGGAACAGATTCGGGCGCTGCTCGAAGATGCGGCTGATCTGGATGAGAGAGCAAAGACAGGGCGCATCAATGATCAGTTGGCAGTAGAGATGCTCATGATTCGATGGGCAAGCTGATATTATATAGGAATAGTATGGAGATCAAACGCTAATGATATGGGGATATAAAAGCATCAGCGTCATGGTTATTAGGGATACATGAAAAATTTGCGCATGAAAAAAGCACCAGTATGACGGTACTGGTGCTTCTCTATGTTCAAAAAAATTAAGCAATAGAATTAACAGCTTTTGTAAGGCGAGATACCTTTCTTGCTGCATTATTCTTGTGGTAGAGACCTTTGCTTGTAGCTTTGTTGATCTCTGAGATAGCAACGATGAGAGCTTCGTTAGCTGCTTCCTTATCGTTGTTAGCAACGGCTGCTTCTACCTTCTTGATGCAAGTCTTAACCTTAGACTTGATTGCTTTATTTCTAGCAGTCTTGATCTCTGTAACTAATATTCTTTTTTTAGCAGATTTAATGTTAGCCAATCTGTACACCTCCAATGTCTTGATATCAATTATAGTAACTCTGTTGCAACAAAGCCGGACACGGACAGTCTGTTACAAACACACTAGATAATCTTATAGCACAGAGGTGCTTCTGTCAATACATATTTCATAAAAAAATGCAAACAATATAAAAAGATTTTATGAAATTAGGGGAAATTAGAAAAATGTTTGAGATTCGAACAGATTTGGCGGTGGAAACATCGGAAAAAAGACCGGATGGTAAGGAAATCTCAGGACTTTTTGTGGAAAAAGAAAAAAGAGGAGAGGACATTACGATTACCAAAGTACGTATTGAGACACAAAAAGCTGCAAAAACGATGGGAAAGCCTCGTGGTACGTACATTAGCATAGAAGCGGATCAGATGATGGAAGAGGATAATGATTATCATCGGGAAATATCGGAAATTTTTTCGGAACAATTAAAGAATTTTCTCCCAAAACAATATCAAAAGAAAAAAATATTGGTGATTGGACTGGGGAATCGGGAGGTGACGCCGGATGCACTCGGACCGAAGGTAATAGATCAGTTGTTTATCACCAGACATTTGCTGGAAGAATTTGGAAAATATATGGTTGAATTAGAAGAATGTTGCAGTATTAGTGGCATTGTGCCAGGCGTGATGGCGCAGACAGGCATGGAGACCGTTGAAATTTTACAAGGGGTGGTTGCACAGACCAAACCGGATATCGTCATCGCAGTAGATGCTTTGGCAGCACGAAGCATAAAAAGGTTGAATCGTACGATACAGATTACCGATACGGGAATTATCCCGGGATCGGGCGTGGGAAATTATCGCAATGCAATCACGAAAGAACATCTTGGGATTCCTGTTATTGCCGTGGGGATTCCGACAGTTGTTGATGCTGCAACAATTGTAGCTGATTTCTGTACAGGACTTATGGAAAATAAGCAGGAGTTGGAAGAGATGGAAGAAACGGTACGTGGCATGATACCACCCAAATTGAATGCAATGTATGTTACATCCAAAGATATTGATGAGGCAGTCAATCGCCTGAGTTATACCATTTCAGAGGGACTTAATATGACATTTGTTCCCAAAATGTAGAGCCCCAGTCCGCAGGGACACTCCATGCGGCAAAAGGAACGACCCTGCGGCCAAACATGCATAGAAAGGAAAAAGTTGCATATATTGGTGCGTAGGGAAAAGGAGAGATACGTGCGTACCAAATGGTCTTTATATTATCAATTATTAAAATTATGTGTGCCGATATTTTGCTTTCAGGCAACAGAACCATCACTTTATGACTGGCTTCTACAGGAAATGGACCTGGCGACGCCTGTTATGGCGTATGTCTATGGAGAAGATGAGGAAAAGGATGAACTGACATTGCTTGCTGCATTGGAAAATACCGGGAAACAGACAGAAGAGAAATCTATAGAAGAAAATAATATGGAACAGACAAAAGAGCCGGTACAAAACGATGCGCAGGAAGAGCATGTGCCAGCAGCAGGTGCAGAGAATAAGGAAGCACCAACCTGGACGAAACAGGCAGAAGTCAACCGGGATAAATTGTTAGATTATGATTACCTGATAAAAAACTTTTACCGTATTGACCGCACCACGACAATTGATTCGAGCGAGTTGAACCCGGGCACTTTGCTACAAAAAAACATAGCGCTTGATATGAATGTAGATGGACCGGTGGTTTTGATTTACCACACGCATTCGCAGGAAGGTTTTGTCGATTCGGATGGGTCCGAAGCAATGACAGTCATGGGTGTGGGGGACAGGCTGACGAGCTTATTGCAGGAAACATATGGAATCCCGGTTTTACATCATCGTGGAAAATATGATGTGGAGGGGCGAGATTATGCGTATGCAAATGCAGAACCGGACATTCAACGGGTATTAGCAGAACATCCAACCATTCAGGTGGCAATCGATTTGCATAGAGATGGTGTAGGAGATGATGTACATCTTGTCACAGATATCGGAGGCAAACAGACGGCAAAGATTATGTTTTTTAATGGATTGAGTCGAACAACGGCTACAGGGCCGATTGATTATCTGAAAAATCCTAATTTAGAGGACAATCTGGCGACATCCTTACATATGCAGATTGCAGCAGCAGAATTGTATCCGGGATTTACACGACCTATTTTTTTAAAGGGGTATCGCTATAATATGCATCTTTGCCCCAAAGCAATGCTGATTGAAGCAGGAGCACAGACGAATACGTTTGAAGAAGTGTATAATGCGATGGAACCTTTGGCAAACATCCTTGCATATGTTCTACTGGGTCAAGAGTAAGGGGAATATTTGAAAAAAGATATGGGAACAGCGCGTGGAAAAGCGGAAGAAGTGAGCGTAGAAATACTTGTGAAGCCAGTATTTTCTATGGTATAATGCCATGAATGAGCAATTTTGGCTGGAAATACGGAGGATAATATTTCATGGCAATAGATCAGAGCAAAATTCGTAACTTTTGTATTGTAGCGCATATCGATCACGGGAAGTCTACGCTGGCAGATCGTATTATTGAGATGACAGGTCTTTTGACGGAGCGTGAAATGCAGGCGCAGGTGTTGGATAACATGGATTTGGAAAGAGAACGTGGTATCACAATCAAGTCGCAGGCAGTACGCATCATTTATCATGCAAAAGATGGTGAAGAATATATTTTTAATTTAATTGATACACCGGGTCATGTGGATTTTAATTACGAAGTTTCCCGCAGTTTAGCAGCATGCGATGGTGCAATTTTGGTCGTAGATGCTGCACAGGGAATTGAAGCACAGACACTTGCAAACGTTTATCTGGCACTGGATCATGATTTGGATGTATTGCCGGTAATCAACAAAATCGATCTGCCAAGTGCTGATCCACAACGTGTCAAAGATGAGATTGAGGATGTGATTGGCTTAGAAGCACAGGACGCGCCTTTGATTTCTGCAAAAACCGGATTAAATGTTGAAGAGGTATTGGAGCAGATTGTTACAAAACTTCCAGCACCGACGGGAGATCCGAAAGCACCCCTGCAGGCACTGATTTTTGATTCACTGTACGATGCTTATAAAGGTGTTATTGTTTTTTGCCGTATCAAAGAGGGAACACTGCGCGCGGGGGATGAAGTTGTCATGATGGCAACCGGTGCAACAGCGGATGTCGTTGAAGTGGGCTATTTTGGCGCAGGACAGTTTATTCCTTGCGATTCCTTGAGTGCAGGTATGGTTGGCTATATGACAGCAAGTATCAAAAATGTAAAAGATACACGTGTTGGTGATACCATTACGCACAAAAAACATCCATGTGATGCACCATTGCCGGGCTATAAAAAGGTAAATCCAATGGTTTATTGTGGTTTGTATCCGGCAGATGGCGCAAAATATCCGGATCTTCGTGATGCACTTGAAAAATTGCAATTAAACGACGCTGCTTTACAGTTTGAACCGGAGACATCCGTAGCCCTTGGCTTTGGATTCCGATGTGGCTTCTTAGGCCTTTTGCATTTAGAGATTATACAGGAGCGTTTGGAAAGAGAATATAATCTGGATTTGGTGACGACGGCACCGGGTGTTGTTTATCGTGTATATAAGACAGACGGGACGATGATTGAACTGACCAATCCATCCAATCTTCCAGATCCATCGGAGATCGAGCACATGGAAGAGCCGGTGGTAGAAGCAGAAATTATGGTGACAAGTGAATACATCGGTGCCATTATGGATTTGTGTCAGGAGAGACGCGGTATCTATATTAGTATGGAATATATGGAAGAAACGCGAGCATTGTTAAAATATACGTTGCCATTAAATGAAATTATTTATGATTTCTTTGATGCGTTAAAATCGAGATCCCGAGGCTATGCATCTTTTGATTATGAGATGAAGGGTTATGTAAAATCGGATCTGGTAAAACTGGATATTCTTATTAATAAGGAGGAAGTTGATGCATTGTCCTTTATTGTATTCAGTGGTACTGCCTACGAACGTGGACGCAAGATGTGTGAAAAGCTAAAAGAAGAAATTCCACGTCATCTGTTTGAAATTCCAATCCAGGCAGCTGTCGGAAGCAAGGTAATTGCCAGAGAAACCGTAAGAGCAATGCGTAAAGATGTGCTTGCGAAGTGTTACGGTGGTGATATTTCAAGAAAGAAGAAATTGCTTGAGAAACAGAAGGAAGGAAAAAAGCGTATGCGTCAGGTGGGCAACGTAGAAATCCCACAGGAAGCATTTATGAGCGTGTTAAAATTGGATGAGGATTAAATAATATGAATGAAATTAGTCTTTATGTACACATTCCATTCTGTGTAAAAAAATGTGATTACTGCGATTTTTTGTCAGGGGCATATGACGATGCGATACAAAAAAGATACGTCAATAGCCTTTGCAAAGAAATTGCATATATGGGACAGCAACTGCAATCAGTTGCTGTTTCTTCTATATATATTGGTGGTGGAACGCCATCCTGGTTAGACGAGGATGAAATGGGAAAAATTCTCACGGCATTGCATCAATATTTTTCGGTGCGAACGGATGCTGAGATTTCCATAGAATGTAACCCGGGAACGGTGACGATGGAAAAGTTGGCTGCATATCGCCGTATGGGAATCAACCGTATGAGTATAGGTCTGCAGTCTGCAAATGATGATGAACTGCAAATGCTTGGAAGAATACATACCTATGATCGTTTTTTGCGTACATACGATATGGCGCGAAAAAGCGGTTTTTACAATTTGAATGTTGATATTATGACAGGACTTCCGGGGCAGACATTAGAAAAACTGATGTACACATTACAGCAGGTGATTGGTCTGCGTCCGGAGCATATTTCGGCATATGCGCTGATCGTGGAAGAAGGAACACCTTTTTATGACCGTTACAAATTTGATGCGGTCAAACAGCATGCTGGTATGAAAACAGAATTTTTACCGGATGAAGATCAAGAATACCGTTTGTATAAAATGGCGCAGAATGTCTTGAAAGAACATGGATATCAGCAGTATGAAATTTCAAATTATGCCAGGGAAGATTACGCGTGCTACCACAACAAAGTATATTGGCAGCGAAAGAATTATTTAGGACTCGGGATTGGCGCCGCTTCGATGGTCGACAATCGTCGTATGACCAACATAAGTGATATTTATGGGTACATGGAAATATGTGAGACCTTAGAACAGATGGACACAACGCAGGATATTTTGCTGCAATCGGTATTGTGGCAGGATGTAACAGAACTTTCTAAAAAAGATGCGATGGAAGAGTTTATGTTCTTAGGGCTTCGCATGAACGGAGGTGTCACGCGTGCAGAATTTCAACGTCAATTTTCCTGTTCCATAGAATCTGTGTATGGAGAGGTCATCAAACGTTTGCGGGAAGAACAGCTGCTTGTTATGGCGGAGGGAAGAATTTTTTTGACGGAAAAAGGAATGGATCTGAGCAATTATGCTCTGGCACAGTTCTTGTTGTAAAAAAAATTGCAAGAAGTGTTGACAAAGCCGCAGGGCAGTGATACATTATTTTTAAAGATATTAGCACTCTAGGTTGACGAGTGCTAACAATCTTAGAAACAACGAAACCAGAAGAGGTATCCGATGGACGAATTAGATGAGAGAAAAGAGAAAATTTTAAATGCCATCATTCAGAACTATCTGGAGACAGGGGAACCGGTTGGTTCGCGGACCATTTCCAAAATGTCCGATTTGAATCTGAGTTCTGCAACGATTCGTAATGAGATGTCGGATCTTGAGGAATTAGGCTATATTATACAGCCACATACATCCTCAGGACGTATTCCTTCTGATAAGGGTTATCGCTTCTATGTTGATCATTTAATGGAAATCAAGGATCAGGAAGTGACCGAGATGAAGGATTTGATGATCGAAAAGACGGAGAAGATGGAACAGCTCTTGAAGCAGGTCGTTAAAGTGCTGGCGAACAATACCCAGTATGCAACGATGATCTCTGCACCTAGTGTCCGTCGCAACCGGTTGAAGTTTGTGCAGCTATCAGCTGTAGACGAACACCAGATTTTATCGGTGGTTGTGATGGAAGGTAACATTGTTAAAAACAAAATTATTCCGGTGGATGAGCCTCTGAGCAATGAAAACATGTTGAAGCTTAACATGCTTTTGAACACGAATCTGAATGGATTGACAGTAGAGCAGATTAACTTAGGCTTGATTACCAAGTTAAAAGAACAGGCTGGCATTCATGAGGAAATCATTGCACAGGTTTTGAATACCGTAGCTGAGACGATTCACGAAGATGATGATCTGGAAATCTACACCAGTGGTGCAACGAATATTTTTAAATATCCGGAATTATCGGATTCCCAGAGAGCGAGTGAACTTATCAGTGCTTTTGAGGAAAAACAGGCACTGGCAGACCTGATCTCCGAGACCGAAGGGGATGAGGAAACCGGCATTCAGGTATATATTGGAAATGAGTCGCCACTGCAGACGATGAAAGATTGCAGCGTGGTGACAGCCACCTATGAATTAGGTGAAGGCGTGAAGGGTACGATAGGTATTATCGGACCGAAACGTATGGATTATGAAAATGTCATGGATAACCTAAAGAATCTGAAGACACAATTAGACAAGATCCTTAAAAAAGAATGACAGACGTAGGAAGGGGATGTAACAGTGGCAGAGGAAATGAAACAGGAAAATATGGAAGAAGTTGAAGCAACCGTGAATACAGAAGCAGAGACTGCAGAAGAAGAAAATACAGAAGAGGTGATTGCAGAAGAGGCTGTAGAAGAAGATACAGAAGCGGATGCAGAGGAAGATGCTGATGAGGAAAAATCTTCAGGAGGCTTCTTTAAGAAGAAAGATAAAAAAGACAAAAAGGATGCACAAATCGAAGAACTGACCGATAAGGTGAGACGCCAGATGGCGGAATTCGAAAACTTCCGCAAACGCTCTGAAAAAGAAAAAACACAGATGTATGAAGTGGGAGCAAAAGGCATCTTAGAAAAAATTCTTCCGGTTGTTGATAATTTTGAGCGAGGGCTCAAAGGAATGGAAGAAAGTGAAGATCCATTTGCACAAGGTATGCAGATGATTTACAAGCAGCTGATGACTTCATTAGAAGAAGCAGGTGTGAAAGCAATCGAAGCTGTGGGACAGGAATTTAATCCGGATTTCCACAATGCCGTTATGCATGTAGAGGATGACGAATTCGGTGAAAACGAAATCGTTGAAGAGTTCCAAAAAGGATATATGTATCATGACTCTGTATTACGGCATAGTATGGTAAAGGTTGCAAATTAGCCAAATTGGTAGCAATGCTAATTTAGATAAATAGAAAACAACAAAATGATAATAAATTAGGAGGAAAAAATCATGGGAAAAATTATTGGAATTGATTTAGGTACAACAAACAGCTGTGTAGCTGTTA